>Ga0099822_1004531_pt1 | contig 18092 bp, 11 predicted proteins | sample CowpeawhiteBW_FD_76839 | JGI IMG/M metagenome (GOLD analysis project Ga0099822, IMG submission 76839) | Root nodule microbial communities of legume samples collected from California USA - Cow pea white BW | ecosystem: Host-associated > Plants > Roots > Nodule | place: USA: California | collected...
AAGCAACTTGAATGACTTATTAATGTTTTATATATATATATATATATATATATATATATATATATATATATATATATATATATATATATATATATATCATTTGGTTACAATTTTTTCATACTTTATTTTAACCTTTCAATCACATTTAAAGTTTAGAATGAGTAATATAGTACTCACGTTATAAAAGAATTTTACACTGTTTCTAACAGCAAATTGTGTATATGGCAAATGTGTCTTGCAAAAATGATCTTAGCTATTGCTTCCTACATCCCTATAATTACTAACTGCAACCCTCACGCTACTTCTGCAGAGGAAGAAGAGATGGAGGATGACAAGAAAAAATGCAGAAAAAAATTGTTTTGAAAAGACTTTAATATTGCTGCATTGCTTCTGTCTGAGGAGAATAGATGAAGAATGAGAAGAGAGAATACAGGAAAAATTCTTTATGAAAAGAATTTTAAAATGTATTTCTTTGTATTCTGGAAATTTTTATCTGGAACATATTTCAACGTACGAGTATTTTAAAAAAATCATTTCAAAATATATTTTGAGTTTTGAAAAGTTTTTCTTTTTCGAGAATTTCATTCTGAAAAAATATATTCTGGAACATATTATATGTACCGTAAGAATCATTCCAACAGATATTTGTTGAGTTTTGAAAAGTTTATTTTTTCAAGAATTTCATTATGAAAAAAATTTATTCTAAAACATATTTTATATGTTTCGAAGATTCTGTTACAAAAGTTTTGAGAGATTTATTTGAAAAAATTCTTTCCGAAAATTCAGTTCCCAAAATTTCGAAAAACTGTGAGAAAGGCAAAAGAACATCTCGAATGTGTAAGGGGTGTGCGAATAAATTATGCAGATTCATGAAGAAAACTTTTCTGTTGAACGACATACTTATTAAACTTAATTGTTGATGCTTATACAAAATTACATCGTCTATCAATAAGTAACGCTTTTTGTATGACTTTTAAACTAAACTTAAATGGCGCATTTACTAGTAGTTTAAATAAAAAAAATATCATCTCATCTCAAAGTCTTATCTAATTAATTGACTTGTGTAATAATTATTGTTGAAAGACATACATATCGTGATTTTTAGTTACTTGAAAATGTGAATATACTTTCAAAACTAATTACCAGCAAATTTAATTTTCAATTGCATGAAAGATTAAGATTGATGAACCATGTAATAAAATTTGTATATTGGTTAACCCCTGTTACTATTGGCATGGTAATTTTTTTTAATACTATTAACTACATCATCTTTTAAATATTTTTATTAAATAGGAGATATTAGTTCGTTTTCACTAAAATAAATTATGTTGGTTCCTCTTCTCATAACGATACCATGACTCTCCAATGTGATAGATGCGTGAACTGTTTCCAACTCAAGGCACTGTCTCAAACATGTTTCCCAACAGAAAGCCCCATTAGTAATGTATGTATGTTTCTTTACTTTTTAATCTATATTTCTTATGACTTTCTAGCAAGGAACAAAACTTGAAATATTATAAATATGTATTACTAAATCAAATTTAAAACCTCAGTTGTTATAAATTTAGTGTCTTGATATATGTAAAAGGTATCAAAATTGTAGAAGAATGATGTGTGGGAGATGAAAATGATTGATTTGAATGAATTTGAGAATGAAGTTTATGTTATTTTTTTAAGGGATTTGGAACTGATGAAATTGATTTGAAGGTAAATTTGATGAAAGATTGTGAAGGTTTAACTTATATGAGTAATAAAAAATAAAATTTAATCAATGAAAATATAAGATTACCAAATTATCTTTTGTTAAAAATAATATAAAATGATAGATAGATAAGTTGTAATTAATTTTGAATTTTTTTTATAATAAATAAAATTATTCATAATATTTATTAGTTGTAAAAAAAAAAAAAATATTTATTAGTTGTAAAAAAAAAATTGAAGATGTCAATGGAACCCATTCTCTTTTCATTTGCAACTGGTTCTTTCTCTCATTCATGCTTTTTTTACTTCTGAAACTTATTCAAAAATTTTATCGTATGTTTTTTTGGCAGAAAGTTGTTGTATTGAACGTCGAAACATTTTACTACAACCGAATTGAAGGATGCCTACGTTGTTGGTGGTGGCTGGTGTCTTTCACGTCAACGAAGGACATGGTGCAACGGTGGGTTGTTTTTAGTTGCGGTAGTGCAATGCTAATAAAATAACATGAGTATATTAAATTGGTTAATAAATTAGTTTTTAAATTAACGATTAATATTAACTAAAAAATTATTTCTAAATTTATTTAATAATTAAATACAAATTTAAAAATTAATTTTTGTTGATAATTAAAATTTTAATAATTAATATTAATGATTAATTTATAAATTATAGTGATTGATTTAAAAAATAATTTAAAAATATCATTATAAATAATTTTAATTTATAAATTTATATTTAAATTAGTTATTATAACAAAAAATTATTATTAAAATTTGTTACCGATTAAAGAATACATTAAAGAATACATCTAAATTATTATTGCTATTTTACAAAGTAATAATTTTGAAGAATTTAAAAATATTCATACTTGTTAGGGTATTTATTAGGAAGAATTCTACAATCCAAAGATATTTTTAAAACAACATAAGAAGTACTCTTTATCTATAAAATAAATAAAGATGTGAACTTTAAGCTTTTGTGAGGAAGGACACAGTTATGGTAATGAATGAGCCATAAATATAGATTGCTTGCGTGGTTTTGCTTCCATAAACAAAAAATTTAACATTGTCGTTGTGTTATTTTGTGTTGTGGGTAATAATTCTCACTTTACTGTTACTTTTATTATTCTCCCTCTTCCTTCACTTTCTCCAAGTTTTTCTCTAATCAAACATTCAAAAGATTTAGACGCACTCTGATACTTTTAATTGTGCTTCATTTTGTGGTTCCTCACACTCAGATCCTTTCACACTACTCTTCAAAAGGTTCGATTTTTCTTACTTTATCGTTTATCGCCGTTCTTTTACTTCTATCAATGCAAATTCTGAGTTGTGTTGTTATAAATGGGTTTGATCGTGCTGAATATTGGTCCATTGGGTGGTTTCGTAGATGTTGAGTGAACATAGACTAATGGGTCTGTTTCATTATTTCACTGTTTAGTTACTTACTATTAGGGGTTTTCGAGAGTTTCTTTTCTGTGCTGCGATTTTACATTTCCTTTTATTTGGAACGAGGTTTAGTAAAATGGTGATTCTGCTTTTGTCGGTGTAAACTATTTCTGAAAAGGTTTGTCCCAATGTACAGAAAACTTGTCGAATTACTGTGTTGTTAGTATTTTCGAATTTATGTAGAAATGAACTCAATTAGTGCTGCTTATTTTGTTTCTTGATTAGGTTTATATCTTTACTGACAGCTCGTAAGTCTTGTTATAAACATTGCTCGGTTGTTTTTGGTCTTTTGAATTAATCCCTAGATTACCTATGTGAGGGTGTGTTGACATGAAGAGTACTAATACACTCTTTCTAATACATTTTCCATCATTGGTTAAAATTTGTTGAAACTAAAATGTGAAGCAAGACTCACGATTTTTTGTGATTTTCAGTAAGTTTCAACCAGTAGTCAAGAGTGATAATGCATGTGTTGCTAACATTTCTCTTGCTGATTCATATAAACACTAATCTAGGTGTGGGGGTTGCTGTTATGTGGGTGGAGAATATTCATATTGATCTTTGGTGTAATAGCAAACAATTTAAGAGAAATTGAGATGCTACAGTGGTGGTATGGCTACCCTTTTTAAACTATTGAAAACTTTCTAAGTCCAGTAGTTGAAGAAAGCCTCTCTATTTTCTTCCAACTTTAGAGAGTGTTGGAAGAAGCCTCACATTGATTAGTGATAAGGTCAATTCACAAAATATAATTAGGTGAAAACTTGATTTTTCAATCTGGTTTTGTGGGGTTGAGTTAGACTACTAGCATAAGATGTTTGACTGATATGAGTCTTTGTTATTGAACAGAAGAGAGCATTAGTGATATTATTATGTGATAAAAAGCCTCTATGTTTTCTTCCGGCTTTAGAGAGTGTTGGAATTTCCATATCGATTAGTGATAAGAACAATTCACAATATATTATTGAGTTAGGCTTCTAAGCATAGGATGTTGACTGATTTGAGTCTTTGTTATTGAACAAAAAAGAGCATTAGTGATATTATTATGTGATAAATTTCTTCAATTATAAAAAGTTGGAGTGTGGTGAATTATTCATCCAGTTAAATGTTTGCTAGAATAACACAAGTTTTCTTTTTTCTTCCTTAAAAATTATAAAAATTTAAATTCCTTTTTAATTTTTATTTGTGTGCAGACATGTACAAGAATCGGCTGCAAGAGTTGGCTCAAAGAAGCTGTTTTAATTTGCCAGCCTATTCATGCATTCGTGAAGGGCCAGATCATGCTCCTCGTTTTAAAGCTACTGTCAACTTTAATGGAGAGACCTTTGAAAGCCCTACTTTTTGTTCTACTCTTAGACAGGCAGAACATGCAGCAGCTGAAGTGGCTCTTAACACTCTTGCAAAAAGAGGTCCCTCTAGAGCTTTGGCTGCAAGAGTTCTGGTGAGCAAATGAGAATTTTAAGAATCTCCTTCCTGGTTTTTTCTTTCTTTCTTTAAAACTGTAATCACTCTTCCACTCACGTTTGTAGTTTGATGTACAAGTATTTTGATCTTGAATACTAGAATTGGAAAAGTATTTCTTCCTATAAAAATATTCAATATTGTAGTATTAGTATAGTAAAATAAAAGTAGAAAATTATCTTTGAAAATAAGTATTTAGTGTATCAGAAATACAAAAATCATTTTAGCACCCACTTTCTGGGAAACCAGAAGCATTTTAATAAGAGTGTTTAAAGCTGAATTTTCATGTTTGGCTTTCTCTCCATTACTGGTTTAAATGTCAACTTATATATATAAGCGATTTTAGGGCCAAATATACATTCTATTTCAAATAGATATTTAATTTTATAGTCTCTTTTTTATCTTCTTTTAGAGGGTTGCATTTTCCCAAAATATGTTGAGGCTAGTTGACTCATTAATTACATTTAACTTTTTTTGCAACCAAATAGTATATAGAATGGACAAATAGAAGAATTTCAGATTATAGTAAGAACAGAAACATACCCACAAATGTTAGGAATTAAAGAATGTCATTGATGATCTAAAAGATTTTTTTTCTGAATATGTATTTTTCATTTGGATATTGACAGGATGAAACAGGAGTATACAAGAATTTACTCCAAGAAACTGCTCATAGAGCTGGACTGAATCTTCCTGTTTATACTACAATTCGTTCTGGACCAGGTCATGGTCCTAACTTCTCGTGTACAGTTGAGATTGCAGGAAAGCATTTTACAGGAGATCCAGCTAGGACCAAGAAACAGGCTCAAAAAAATGCTGCAATGGCTGCTTGGGCTGCATTGAAAAAATGTGAGCTTTTTGATTCTTCAATCATATTTATGTGTGTCTGCATATTATCCGTGCCTTAATATGACTATTTTTCATCATACCTTTCTCTTTTTTGCACATTATTCTGTCTTTCCCTCCCACATTTAACTTATTGTTGTTGTTCTAAATTTCTTCTAGTGTCAGAGCATAGTTTATCATCTTCATTTTCGCCGGAGTCTAGAGGCAATGAAGAACAAGATCAAGTCATCATAGCTCGCATCCTTGCAAATGGTTCAGAGAACTTTTCCAAAGGTGATAATCAACTTGGATGGCAAAAATCTACTTCAACCTCTTTGGTATCAACCCATCCTACAGCAAACATGTACCCTACACAATGCCAGCAATGTGTAATCTCTAGTTTCTCACCAGAGTTGGCTCTGTATCAGATTTGGCAGCAAGAACAAATTTTGCAGCAACAAAATCGTCTATTGGCACTAACATTTCAGCCAATTATTCCATCTACTCAACATATTTATCCATTAATGCAATCCATGTTCCAGCCAGACCACTGTCTCTATTTCCCGAGCGAGTTGGGATCAGTTCCTGTAGGACCAAAACTATCAATGGCTACATCAAGCCCTTCATTTTGTTTTTCAAACCAAATTGCTCCAGAACTAAGTGCAAGCAGATCAACACTAACCATCAGAGAGATACAAGAAGAAAAAACAGAAGATCCCCCAGTTTGTACCTTTAGCAATGAAACTAGAGTCTTACCCCCAGTTGATGAGAATAAGAAGCTTGATAGTTCTGGAAGCAGAAGTAGAGCTACTGAGCAGGGAGAACAATGTGAGAAATCTGAATGGGATTCTCATTGGAGCATGGGATCTGTACACAGACCAACTAATTCTGAGCTCCAAAACCCATCAAGGATTGGTTCATCTGTTCTCAGATCACGTTCACAAGCAAGCTACAACAGAAGTTTTAGACCACCACCTCCTTCATCATCTTCCATTGCGCGAGCCATATGCCCTACTTCATCTGGTTCAAGACCACAACATGTTGGATCAAGGTTGAGAACTGGAATCCCACTAAGTCCAGGAAGTTCTACTCCTGGAAGATTTGGCATGATGAGAACACCTACTCCGCTATTTGTGGCACCACCTGTGAGAATCAGATCCGTGGTTCCGGTCTGCTCCGCTCCTCCAAGGAGATCCATGGCAGAAGAGGTGTCCAAGAGCAAGGAAAAAGAAGATCTAAAACCTGAAGACAAAGAGGTATCAAGAACTAGCTCTGAGCTTGGCCATCTTAGAATATGAGTGAGTATAAATACTAGAAGATTAGCAAGTATGGTAGTTCTTTCCAAATATCATGATGACCTTTACAGGCATTTACAGGAAAGAATAGGCATCTCCTTTTGGTAATTTTATGTCAAGCAATAAATTTGAAATACAAAATTATATATATAAATATGTCATTAGAATTTCTTGAGTGTATTAACACTAGGCCCGGAGCTTGATCTATTAAGAAGGCTGGACTATAGAGTTTCCGTCCCTCTAGGATAAGCATATGAACCAGAAAACCTGTATAAGGGAGAAATTAATATTATATATATATATATATTATGTGAATAACTATTAATTTAAATAGATTATGTACCATTGGGCAAAGTATTTTTGTAATATCATCTAATTACAAAGTATCATTACAGATAGATAATTGCATTATAGAGAGACATACACATCTCGATTGTAGACTTAGATGATTCTGATATTAAGTTAAGAAGTGAACTTTAAATTTAATTCAAGTCTACAAAATTGATTTGTAAAGTAGAATTTACATTGACTTATACACCGTAATTTTTCATATTTTTAATTAATGTGAGATCTTCAACGGTTATATTTGCTTGTGCTAATGAGGGTTCTGGCTGGATTTAGATCCTCTCCAATAATTTTTCTCTCCAGCACTCTCTTGCCATTTTTCTCTCTTTGGATGTGAATCATCTAATGGTCTATAAAATAACTAAATTACTAATAAAATCTCATGAAATGATCGGTCTTACATATTTTCTTTTCTTTGTTGCAAGAGTTAGCAATACTTTACCTTGCTCAACTTATTGCAAGACTTTTTATTAGTAATTTTTACCTTTGAGCTTTTTATAAATTTTCTCTTGCAAAATGAGTTAAGTAAGTTCCAGCTCTAATTACAAGCTCTTGCAATAAGAAAAAGAAAAGTGCATTATATCAGTCATATCTTGTCCAGTTTTTGTTGGTAATAATATAATTATTTCATACCTTTAGATGATTCAAATCCAGGGACTGAAAAATGGCTATACAGGATTTGTTGCATTGAATTATAATTGGGGTTGAAAGATTTTGTATGTTGGATTTTTTTTTTACTTGTATGTTCTATTGGGTTGTGAGATTGCATTTCTTGGGATGCGTGTTTTGTATCATATGTATTTTTGGAATAACATAACGTGGACACCGCTTATGTTACGTAAGTGCTGCTAGTAATACTATATTCTTTCCTTCATTTTCAAAAGAAAAAAAATGTTCCTTTTACATCTTTGTTTTATTTATAACTGCAATAAAGGATTAAATGAAGAAAATAATTAAAGATGTTAAAATGAGTTATAACTTATGAGTCAAGATTTATCAAAAGTTTGAGCGTGAGTAATGAATTGGATCAAGACTTTTTTTTTTAAGTTTAATTCTTGATAATTCAACTTGTATGAACATGGTTGATTTACTTTGTCATCTTTAAAAAAAAAACTATAACTATTTCAATTTATATTTATATTGTTAAGATAAATAAAAAAATTAAAAGACCATTATATGACCAGCATTATGCATTTTTAAGAGTTTGTTTGTATGCTGTGTGAAATATTTTATACTATCAACCAATCAATCATAACGCGTGATTATTATGACTTTATCGGTAGTTATTGTAGAACTTTAAAATCTTATTAAATATGAAAATTTGTTTATGATTGAATAATATTTCAAAAACTTTCTGCTCTATTGGTGCATAAACCATTAAGGTGCACAAACCTTTTGAAATGATGTATAGCAGATTATTAATGCTATTTAGTGGTCAATATAAACTTTGATATTTCATCCTGTTACTTCGTTTTTTCTTTTCCTGTAGATTGATCACTTAATTTTATTTGTTTTCATTTTTAATGTAACGTAAAATTAAATCTTATATAATGATAAGTTAAAAAATTTAATCGCTATTTATATTAAAAATACATTTTCTGAAAAGGTAAAAATTTTTATAAGATAATTTATAATTTAATGAAAATCTACCTTTTATGCATTAAATTTTAATTATTTCTTTTATTTAGCTGAATTTTTTTATTGTTAAATAGAATAAAAAAGCATTTTACTAAAATCTTTTCTAGTAGGAGATTTCATATTAATTAAAAATAAAATAAATTCAAAAGTATAGTAAATCCCAACTTATATACTAGATTTGTAAAGTTGATTTAGATTTTGTGTTATAGGGGTTGATTCACTTAAAGAAATTTGCTTAACAACCATTGATCCTTCAGACATGTCGCTAGTTTCACATCGTTGGTTATCTCATGATTCAACGGTTGAGATTTGAAGTTGTGTCGATTGAAATGACAATCATTCCAGAATAAAATTAACGGTCAACCACCGATGGATCCACTCATAAGGTTCCAATTGTATCATATTATTTGTGTGTCAACATCAATCCATCCACTAGCCTTTAAAGTTGAGTATGGAAATATAAAGATTTATGTGTCAACATTGAAGGTTCTGTCCGTTTTTAAAGTTGTGATTCTATAAATATGAAGATTTATGTGTCAACAACGTCATCCTAATGGACTACTCAAGAAGATGCTTGACATTGAGCGCCGAGCGATGACAATAGTAATTATTCATATTGTTAAAGAAACTAGTAATCAAGGTTAAAAAACAAAAACAATTGAACCTCAATTAGGCCAACCTTAATCAAAGGCCCATATAAAAAACTATAAATAAGACCCAAAGTAAATTAGTAACAATTTTTACCTCGCATTTATTATAATATTAATTATTTACACCGAATAAAAATTATCCTAGCCTATTTAACCTTAAAATTATAATTTTCTAATTTGGAAGAAAAAAAAAATTCTTAAGACACTATTATAAACAACAAATGAATTATTTTCTAAAACAATAATTAGCACATGGGTTACAGGCAGCAGCATAACCCAGACATGCACTCATTGAAATTTGTTAGCACTCCCATTCATTCATTAAACTCTGCAACCCAATTTGTGTACAACAACTTTTAATTTTCTTAAACAAGACACCAAAAACCAATGTCCTATTCCTTCTCCAAACGCAATAAATAAAGTTAGTAAATATTTATTAATAAAGATTATGAATTACGGATTAATGGATCTTGCCTTAGGAGTTACGAAACATCCAAGTAAATACCCGTGAATTTAGGGCACACACATCACTTACGTACAATACTGTACAATAATACGGACACTGTGTACGTATACACACATCTACGATACGACTACAAAAACGGCTTCGTTTGTGTAGGTGTAAGTCTGTTTGGGATTTGACTTATGAGAATCAGAATGAGAAGAAGATCTCACTCTTTTCTTCTTGTCTGAGACCAAAAGTCCAAACACTGTGTTACAGTTCCAAACAATTCTCCACTCACTCAATTTTACTTCTCTTTTTATTACCCTAAGTCTTTGCACTCCACAGCATAAGATAATCTTTTTCTTTTTTTTTTTCTTTTTTAATTTCCCCCCAAACTCAGAGGCCATTCATAGATTTTCATTTCGCTGTCCTTTTTCGGCCAGATCACTGAATCTTGGTGGAACTGAGTGACGTTTGCGGTTTCTCTCAGTTGTTGAAGATTGTGAAAATCAGGTTTGCTTTTGAATTTTATTTCAATTTTGATTTCTGATTAAAATCGTGCTCTCTCGTGGTGCATTTGTCTTTTTTTCGTGTTTTTTTGTTTGTTTGTTTGTTTGTTTAGATTGGATTAATTGGTGTGTTAATGATTGATTGTTTAGGTAATTAGGAATGCCGATGGATGGAGCTTAGATTTGAGGAATGGGGTGTGTGATTAGCAGGGATGTGTCGAAGGGGATAATCTCTGAGGTGAAGGAGGAGAAGGGTTTGAGTGGTCAGAGTAAGAGGAAGGTTGATGGAGTGTCAGGGAGCAAGAGTGAGATTGTGGTAGAGATTCAGAATGGTGAGGAGAAAGAGAAGGGTGGTGGTGAAGAGGTGCAGCGGCCTCGGGGCGAAAGGAGGAGATCGAAGGCGAATCCGAGGCTGAGCAATCTGCCCAAACATTTGCGGGGGGAGCAGGTTGCTGCTGGATGGCCGCCGTGGCTCACCGCAGTGTGTGGGGAAGCACTCAGTGGCTGGATTCCAAGAAAGGCAGACACCTTTGAGAAAATTGATAAGGTTTGTCTGTGTGTGTGTGTGTTTGTGTATAATTTGGGTGTATGTATGCATTGCATTGTGATTAAGAAACGGAAAAACATTTTGTGTGGTAATGTGGTTTGTTTGAAACTCGTTGCTACAGATTATCCAATATCCCCGGTGTTGTCAAAAGTAAAACTCATGATTTATTGTTAATCTGTTTGTAATTTTCTGGTGGTAGAATTAACTGGAATTGAATTTGTGCATTGTTTGAGTGGATGAGATGAACTTGTGTGGTGTGGGATCTTATATTTGCTTCTGACTATGATTATTTTCCTCTCTTTGTTTCCTCTTTTTTCTTTCGCTTTAGATTGGGCAAGGGACTTATAGTAATGTGTACAAAGCTAAAGACACAATGACGGGTAAAATTGTTGCCCTAAAGAAGGTTCGTTTTGACAATTTAGAACCTGAGAGTGTAAAATTCATGGCGAGAGAGATTCTTATTTTGCGAAGGTTGGACCATCCCAATGTTGTAAAGTTGCAAGGTTTAGTTACGTCAAGGATGTCCTGTAGTTTGTATTTGGTGTTCGATTATATGGATCATGATTTGGCTGGACTTGCTGCAAGCCCAGGAATCAGGTTCACAGAGCCTCAGGTTAGACCAGGTTTGCCTTATTTAAGAATTGCTTATCTCATTTGGTAATTGGTACATTTTCTTTTCAAGGGCTAGGATGTAATGTCTCCAAATACTGTACCCTCCTCGCAGGTAAAATGTTACATGCATCAGCTGCTATCAGGACTTGAGCACTGTCATAGCCGTCATGTACTTCACCGTGATATTAAAGGTTCAAATCTTCTTATTGACAATGAAGGAACACTTAAGATTGCCGACTTTGGACTGGCTTCTATATTTGATCCAAACCATAAACATCCTATGACTAGTCGTGTAGTAACCCTTTGGTATCGACCTCCTGAGTTGCTCCTTGGTGCCACAGATTATAGTGTGGGTGTAGATCTCTGGAGTGCTGGATGTATATTAGGAGAGTTATTGGCTGGGAAACCAATCATGCCTGGTCGTACAGAGGTAACAACACACCTACATGCTATATCATCTTGTTTGCTTTTCATCATTTCCCTCTTAGTAGGTAATTCTATGAATCTGTCGTATAGTATGTATACATTTGTGAGGACAGAGACTAGAGAGATGCTGGGAAGATTATAAGGATATTAACAGTAATTTAGCTTCCTTCAGTCATGCAACGTAGATCACTACCTACCAAATTGCGTTTTGTACAATATGTAAATAATTCTCATATCTTGTTTATAGAATGATGCTTTCTTTTAATTGGCATAATACTAGTAGATCTTATGTTTAGTTTTAATTTCTCTTGCATAGTTTGGGAGCGTTTCAAATTTGCATAGTTTGATAAGAAGATATAGCAAGTGCATTTAGTTGATGGTTATAAAAAAACCGTAATTGGATTTTTTCTAACACTTTTCTTGTATAGGTGGAACAACTGCACAAGATATACAAACTATGTGGTTCACCTTCCGATGAGTACTGGAAGAAGTCAAAGTTGCCTAATGCTACCTTGTTTAAACCACGAGAGCCATACAAGAGGCGCATAAGAGAGACTTTTAAAGATTTTCCATCTTCTGCTCTACCCCTCATTGATACACTTCTCGCAATTGATCCTGTAGAACGGGAAACTGCCTCAGATGCTTTGAGAAGTGAGGTGAGGTTTCTCAAAATTCCAGATCTTTTTGTTAAAATGCTGGTTTGTTTCTTTCAAATTTTGCACTGCCGTGTTTTTTATTTATCATTTCTTAAATTTTCACAATAAAGTGTGTGCTGATCTTAAATTAATGTAATATACTCGTATCTGTGTAAAAGTTGATAGAATGACCTTCATTCTAATTTATGTGTTTTTCCTGGTGTGTTTTTATTATCTTTTTATATCAAACCCATGTACATTTACCTTGCCTGTCTGCTCCTGCATTCTCCAGTTCTTTACGACACAACCTTATGCTTGCGATCCTTCTAGTCTTCCAAAATATCCCCCAAGCAAGGAAATGGATGCTAAACGAAGGGATGACGAAATGAGGAGGTATCTCTGCTCTTAAGTTTCCTTTCTGCAAACCAAAGTATATGTACACACGCATAGATATATGATGAGAGAAATTGGAAGGAAAATAAGGCATGTGATAAGTAAATGCAATGTGTTGTTGGCCCTGATGTCACTTAACAATTAGATTTTGTATTCTTTAGATTATTCATTGGCATTTGTAACCTTATACTATCTAACAAACACATACACAAATCTATAGAGGTTATCATCAGAGCGAAAATTTTCTTATCTTTTTAGTTAATGTTTTGCTAGTTATCATATAGCCATCCTACTGTATTTAATTATCTCTAAGATACTTCATCTATATGAATGTACAGACTAAGAGCTGCTGGCAAAGCTCAGGTTGATGGCCCCAAGAAGCATCGTACTCGTGATCGTGGTACAAAAGCTTTTCCTGCTCCTGAAGCCAATGCTGAGCTTCAATCGAATATTGATGTAAGTTTAATAATCACGAGTATACTAGAGATGCTTTGGTTCAGTTTATAAAACCACTGAATATTATATGCTGAGATTATTATCTCTTTCAAGAACGCTTAGCACAATGAAATGATTGAGAGAGTAAGTAGTAAGGACAATTAGGATTTGTCAACAGAACTTTTGTGTCTCAGACTGACACAAATATCTGCAAGTTCCAACAGTACCATTTTCAACTATCCTTCTAATATCTGTCTTACTTTACAGTAGACAAAAAAAAAAGTATGAATGATTATGCATCCTGAGTTAAAAATGTAGTTGATTAAACGTGTTGTGTAACAGAGAAGAAGGCTAATCACTCATGCAAATGCCAAGAGCAAGAGTGAAAAGTTCCCTCCACCACATCAAGATGGACAACTTGGTTTTCCTTTGGGTTCTTCCCATCATATTGATCCTGATACTGTTCCAACTGATGTCTCTTTCACATCAACCTCTTATACCTATTCAAAGGAACCATTCCAAGCTTGGTCTGGTCCCATTGGTAATGCTGCTGACATTGGAGTGCCAAAGCGGAAGAAACACACTGCAGGTGATGCATTGGATTTATCAAAACCACAGAAAGATTCTCTCAAGGACAAGATTAAAGGAAAGAAAATCATAGCTTAGATATTATTAATACATTCTTATAGAGTCAATTAAGAATCCGCCTCTGCTACCTCATTTTTGGATGCATACTACCAATTGCTGCGCAATGCGTTTTAAAAATGTCGTGCTGCTTCCTCATTCCTCGTAAAAGTATAATAGCTTCTCAGTTCTCAGCAACGGGTACAAATTACTTTCCCCCATCTTTACACCTTCATTTTCCCCATTTTTTATTTCTTGGTTTTTAATTTCATTGAAATGAAAATTTTCTTTTCTGTTCAATCTGTTAGTATGATGAGAGAATTACTACTTTGTACATCGTGATTTATTTTTTTAAAGGAGTCCCGTGTTAATATCTGAATTGTGTTTAATGTTTTAGAATTATAATGCTGTTGAGTTATTTTGGTATTCTCATTTATAGATATAGTGAGGAAACAAATAAAGGGAGTAGAAAAGAAGAGAAATAGGTGAGAAATTAGTTGAAAATAAGATTCTTTGGTTGGAAACAAATAGGTGAAAAAGATAATAGAGATGAAAGGAAAAATATGTATTATATTTGAATTTGAATTTGAAATTGCCATGCCTCCCTGATTGCTGATTACTATTTCTTGCAAGAGTCCATTACTCCGTGTAAATTATATTAAACCAAATAATTATTATTACACTTTCTGGCGTAATAATTAAATTTGACTTAGGTTTTTCAATGTCATAAGATGTCAATCTTTAACAATTATAATCCGTTAACTAAAAATTATTTAATTATAATAAAATAAATTTGATTGCTTCCAAAACGTTATGTCCCATGTTAAAAATTTGTTTTTTTTTTTGTATCTAAGACTAATCAAAAGACTATCTTAAAAACAAATATGTTTTTTAAGATAATACATGAAGAAATACCTGTCTCCTATTTCACCCTCACCAACAATATATACAATTAAAAAGATTTTGTTATAGATATCTCATACTATAACGATAACAAAATTCGGAAAATCAAAAAAAATTATTAGATTAGATCAAATTTTGCATTTACTTGTAAAAGTTGATCCAGTGCAAACCAAACTTATCATACTGTATGTTCTATATTTATAAATTTATAACACTACTGGTTTGACTTTTTATTATCTGAAGTAACCTTTATGATGCTTGGATACACATTGTTTCTCAACAACTTATAATTTTTTTAAATATCTTTCAAAATTGCATTTTAAAATATATACGATTATTGATTACTGGTGTCCATATATATATATATTTGTGTTGGGTATGTATGTGCTGGTCCCTGCTTATACAGTCTGCCTCCACCACTGGGTCTTATTTCCTCTGGTTATTATCATATTGGGAATATTTCATTACGTGTAATTAAGTCTCTCTAGTCAATATTAAACTATGTTTCTGATATGCTGAATTATCAATATTAAACTATGTTTTGAAATACAGTGGAGGTTGTAACCCGTTTTATCTTAATACTTTTTTTTTTCAATTGAAATTTTATTGATCTTTTAAAAGTAGTAATAAGCGTAATAGTGGTTTTTAACAGTCAACTATTTAGAAATAAACTTAGGACATGTTTAACTTAACAATTTTAGCCTATATTGAACGGAAATGGATAATTGAAGCATGTGAAAACAATTAATGAAATTTAACATTTTTGGGCGTAATAAAAAGTTTAAAAGTTTAGATTCTATTTCTTTTTGGGCAGAATGTGTTCTACATGAGTCACAGAATGACAAAATTTAACACATAATGAATTGGAGATACAACCTATGTAAATCAAAGATATACAACAATTATGTTAGAGATCTTCCTTTCATTAAAACTTAAGCACAACAAATATAAAAATCATTAAAAAAAATTTAATCTGTTAATCTTTCTCATGCACAAAAGACTTTAATGAAAAGTTTAATTTCACTTTAATGTATTCTCTAACAATTTCACACCTCTCAAAAATAAAAACAAACATAAATTTGTGATTGATTTAAGAGCCCTACTGACCCGTGTCTTTTACGAGTAATTAATAATGTATTTTTACTTTTACAAAAATTCATACTTAACTGTAACATTAAATGAACTATTTTCTCAATAATCATTAATACAATTTTACAAAAATTATTAATACAGTTTTAATTTATTTAAAAGATAAAAATATTCATAAATTATACAAGTGTAATTGGTAATTTATTTGATGAAAATCAAAATTTATCATCTATTTATCATTCACGTGTCTCGTTCTGTAAAGAAGTACAATTTTTTCGTCACATAAGAATTTGGAAAAGATTAAAAATTTAATTTTTTTTTTGAAAAAAATAGAAATCGTTTCTTTAAACGTTTCAAAGTCTTCATATTTTAAATTCTCACGAAAAAACTTTAAAATGTCGAAAAATATTTTTACTTGTCTCATGATAAAGACATTGGAAAAATTTAAAGCTTTTTATTTTACATGTAAAGAATAATTATAGGAATAAAAAACAAAAAAAAATCTTTTATCTTTAGGAAAAATATTATATATATTTATATGATTTTAATCAGTGAAATTAATTATTACATATTTCAACATAAATGTATTAAAATCAAAATTCATTAATTATATATTAAATAATGACCTATTTTAATGAATTAAATTAATTCTTTTAAATTTCAAAATAAATATAATAAAATAAAAAAATTATTAATCATAACGGTATCCTTAGCTATCTCTATTATTTAAATCAATTTAAGTATTAATATAATTAAGTTATCATCACTTTCTTTTCCAAATTACTATTAAGTTTCATTCCTATCAATGTTTATCATGATTTTTGTTTTAGGAACTATAAGTAAATAGATCTAACCAATTTGTACTTGCCTCTACGTATATTAGATTCCATTGTTTAAACAATTGTTTTATCTCGTACTTTTTGAAATTCTATTTTTAAAGAATCATTTATGAAAAAACTTTTCAACCATTGATTTGATTTAGATTCCGTTAAATTACGTTTAGTCATTTCAAGAATAATAAATTTTATTGCATTATTTGCTTAACTAGTTTTAAAGGAACACGTACACGTGAAGTAAGTGACACAATAGTTTTTATTTATTTTTCATTTAAACTAACAGTAACAGAATCCAATTATGTTTTTCTGGTACAATAAAAACTTCACCCACAATAACTCATGTAACTTCTCAAACATATCTTGCGTTGAAAACTTCATAACATACAAAATATTACATTTGACATTACAGTTAAGTAAAATTATCTAAAACATTGATCACAAAATCTGAGTTAAATGATATATCATCGAATTTGAATTTTCTGCTGTTGTTTTTGTGTGGTGTTCTTCAATTGTGTTTTCATAATACAATATTATTTTTTATTATATTTTCATAATATATCGATTATCACTAATTTTGATATTTTAAAATATATTAAAAAATATTTAAAATATTAATATAATATATTTTTAATGTTCAGTAAATAATAATACCCAAAATATCAATAGAGAACCTGAACTCAATATCATTTTATGAAAGTCAATTTTTTTCATTACTCGACTTATGACTTTTGATAATCCATTTAAGAAATAATCGATAATAAACTGTTTCCAAATTATAATCACTAATCATAGAAATGAAAACATTTTTTCATTATAATATTTATTATTATATAAAATAAAAAATTAAAAAAGGAAAGATAATATCATAACAAATTATATACAATATATAGTTTATAATCGATTTATGTTGTATCGTTAAAAAGACACTCTTTAGTTTTTTTCCTCATAAGATCGCAGAAAGGTTTCTCTATTATTACTTTTTCTGATTTTTTGTGTGTGTTCCAAGTGGCCCTTCCCTCCTTCTTTCGTCGTCCCTTTTATCAAAAACTCACCCCTTCCATAAAAATTATATATTCAAAACTCACATAAAATAATTTAAAGTTTAATAAACTTAGCGAGTTTACATTGTCAATTAATTCAAAATTAATTTTACAGAATTTTTAAACATAACTATTATAAACATTAATTTATTATAATACGTTTAGACTTTACTCTCACGTTTTACACACGTTATACCCCACATAAAACGTGTCTTTTTTTTTTTTTTTACTCCTACACAAG
>Ga0099822_1004535_pt1 | contig 18087 bp, 14 predicted proteins | sample CowpeawhiteBW_FD_76839 | JGI IMG/M metagenome (GOLD analysis project Ga0099822, IMG submission 76839) | Root nodule microbial communities of legume samples collected from California USA - Cow pea white BW | ecosystem: Host-associated > Plants > Roots > Nodule | place: USA: California | collected...
TATAATATTCTTAAAATATTATTAAAAATATAATGATTAATATATTAATATATAATAACTAATAATATATAAAATTATTATTATTATTAATTAATTAAAGTATATTATAATTAATAATTATTATAATATTGTTAATATATGTAGATATTATTATTAGTTTATATATATATATATATATATATAATTTATATAATTAAAATATTCTTAAATTTTAACTTTTTTAATTTATTTAATTATAATTTTATTAAATTTTTATTATGAATGATGTTTGGTAAATTTTAAGTTTTATCTATTATAACTTTTTTTAATCTATCATATCAATCAAATCACTCATTAATTTTCATAAAATTATCTTCAAATTTATCTTCTAAATCTACTAAAAAGAACACACATTCATTCCTTCAAATCCACACAACTCCATCTTCACACTCTCCTCTAAACTCATCTCATCAAACAAACATTGCCTAAGTGTTGATTTAAACAAATATGATCTTAATAATTTTAATCACTTTATTTAATATGATACCAATAATTTTTTTCTTGTAAAATGAATATTATTAAAATAAATTAGTTATATAAAATTATATTAAAAATTTAGTTATTCTTTAAATCCATGTATATTTATGAAATATTATCGATAAAAAACTTTTTTTTTTAATTTTGTAATCTAATTACTTTTCAATTAATCAATTTTAAATCTTAATTAATGCTTATTTTTAAGAAAATTAAATTAAAGATATTTTTATAATTTATTATATTTTTTAATTAATTTAATGTTCCTCTATTACATCAATCAAATATATTATCAACTTTCCATTTTTTTTCACTCACTTTCTCTCAATTCAAAAAAATTATTTTATACTCTATTTTCTCTCATTTTCTTCCATTTTCATCTCTTTTAATTTCAGTTTCAATCTAAAAAAAGCATTATTAATAAATGAATACCTAATTTCATAATATACACATTATAATAATAAATCAATTCCCAATTTCTAATATAAATCAATACCCAAATTCTAATAAGATATATAATTTTGTTTGTTAGAAAATGCATGCTGAAATCAAGCATCAATGTTTCACTCATCTAATATTTCGATTACAGTAAGAAACCTTTAATAACATAGATGGGGTATAAATGTTTGTGACCAGACCTACTCTTTTATAATTTTTCACAAATTTGCAAAACACTACCATTTTTTTCATCTATTTTCTTTGTGAGGCTCGTGACCACTTCACTGAGTTGTGTTCTGATATTTCATGAGGGAACATTAAGGTCTGATCATTCCAGTGATTGGACAAGAAACACAGCAGAGGTGACAGGTATGAACGGTGATGGGAAACATTTATCGATCTCAGGTTAAAAAGTAAAAAGAGGTTCGATTTGTAATTTAGAAATCTGAATGTTGAATAAGTTATCTGATAAATACCTTCTGTTAATTATTCTATTATTATATTTTTTTTCTATTCCTAATTACAAACAGTCAAAAGATCTAAACAAATTTTGTGTGGATGAATTTGCTAAAAGACAACATTAAAATAATAATGTTTTCTACAACAACAAAAAAAAATTGACTTTTAGATGGTAAATTACAAAAAAAAAAGGTATGAAGTTATTGAAAAAAAAGTGTTGCACAATCTCATGATAATATGAAAATATTCAAATAATTTCAGACTTTCATAAGTGTGCAAACTTATTTTCAAAAGAAGATTTAAAAACAAAATCAGTTTATGTCTCAAACACATTAAAATAACTAAATAATTTTGTAAAAAAATAAGCGAAAATCATTTATTTCATCTGTCTCAAACAAACACACTGTTATCTTGACCAAACAATTACGCTGTTCATATATTTTCTCATCATAAATGAAGCTGTTTCTCAATTCACCACTATATTCCTACCCTTTGAAAGGAACATTCCATCAGAGTGAACTATTCATTTCTTACAACCGTGAATTTGCCTGCTCCACTGAGCCACTCTGCAATACAAAAGTACAAAATCCATCACAGAGCAACACAAATGGCAAAAGAGACTCAGAATTGTCTACCAAGACAGCTTGTTAAATTCCAGAAGCAGGCAACAACATTATATTTCCATGACGTGTATCCCTTACTTTTTTAGTTTTATCTTATACTCTGTTGTTTATCTATGCAATGTGGATTTATCACATATAGAAGGAAAATGTTAAAAACCTCATATATAGTCATTATTTTAAACAACGCTTTCTTTTAAATAACAGTCTAATAAGTGTACAACACCGTCAAGATGAAGAGCCAATGGTCAGAAAGAATCTTGAATATTATATACTTCAAAGAAGTACTAATGAATGTGTTGGTTATTTCCTTAAGTGCATAAACTTAAGGTTCAATCATTATTTAATAAATGAAACAAGACAAGTTAGGGCTTGTTTGTTTTACTACCAAGTACAGACAAATTCCATTAGACGATCTTGATCTTATGATCACAGATGCAATGCATTAGTAAAGTGTCCTTTAGATCTCAAAATTACCTTAAGTTATTAACAGTCTGCAAATAACAAGACAAATAGTTTTGCATGGATGAAATGAAAAAAAAAATGAGCTTAGGTTACTCACCAGAGGAATTCCTCTGGCAGCTCTTGCAGCCAAGTAGGCACAAGGCTTGAAGAATTCTCCATACAACTCTGACCATTTCTCCAATTTTGAATATATGTACTTGGATCCAAGAGTGTCAGCCCAGAATATGATACCTCCCCTGGTGAAATCCATCCCAAAATTTAGAACGATTACAAAGTTTTGATATGTGCCAAATAAATAATAAGACAAACCTGTAAGGTGGAAAACCCATGCCCATGACAGAGGAAATATCGAGATCAGCAGCTTTGACTGCAATACCTTCGCCAAGGACCCGACAAGCTTCGTTCACCACAGGAAAGAATATCATCTCAATGATGTCCTTTTCTTGTATATTTACAAGCTGTCCAGGTTGAGATTCAGAGCATCATATCCATATCCAGAGGAATTTACAATAAAATTTTACTTTAAAATGTACTTCCTCGCTATCCAAAAATATGCTATGAATTAGGAAGAGTTAAAAGACCTTAGGATCAACGGAGACACCAGTAATGCTCCTAGCCTTCTCAATATAATTTTTCAATTCAGTATCAGGACTAGCCTTCCGTTTATCATCATACAAATAAAACCCTTTCCGAGATGTTTCACCTGTTAGTTTAATAGAATAAAATGGAGCATATCATTGTCATGTAAATATTTTCCACGTAGATATAATATTGTCAGAATTCCAACTGATGCGGGAGTTTATCTCTACCAGTTCTTTTTTCTTCTTGCAGAAGGGGAATGAGCATTGATTTATAAGTTCTCTCTGGAAAATTCTCAATAAATTGCATACCAGTAGCAATCGCCACACCAAACCCAACAAGGTCAACCAATCTGCATTAGTAAATAAGTGTCAAATCATGCACTTCAAGAATTGATGCAGAATGTCAAGAACTTATCCAATCAATAATACCTAAAAGGCCCCATGGGCATTCCAAATTTGCTTATTACTTTATCAATTTGATAAACATCTGCACCACGTTCGACAAGCAAGAGACCGGCTTGGGTATATGGGAAGAACATCCGGTTAACAGCAAATCCTGTGCAGTTTCCAACCACCACTGGAATTTTCTTTATCTTCTTTGAAATATATAACACGTCAACTATCACTTGAGGAGAGGTATTGTTGGTACGCACAATTTCCAGAAGCGGCATAACATGTGCAGGACTAGGGAAGTACAGGTCAGATATTTAGATCAGCCAAAAAAATATTAGTAAACAGATAAAAGATCTCACCTGAAAAAATGGGCTCCAACAATTCGATCCTTCGACTTGGTTTTCTCTCCAATCAGGTTCAGGTCGATTGTGGAAGTGTTACTAGCAAGTATACAATGAGGAGGACAATACTTTTCAAGATCAGCAAAAATCTGCTGCTTTAAGGAAACATTTTCAACAACAGCCTGTCCGGACAACAAACATCAAAAAGAAGTTAATAATTTCCCAAGCAATGGATAACATGCAACCACGATCCTTATGACAGTAAATAAGCAAAGTTTATTTGCATTTCATTATACAACCTCTATCACCATGTCCACATCTCCGAAGCTTCCATAATCAAGGGTACCTTGTACAAGGGAGACTGCCTTTTCAAAATTTTCCTGGGTCAATTTCCCTTTCCTAACACGGCTCTGTAAGTTTGCTGTTCATAGTGGAAAAACAATACATGAAAACAGGTAAACAACATCATCTATTTCTTAATTAAAAATGCAGATTAAATAGGGACTGGTGAGAGCCAACTCTTACGAATCTATTCTCACCTTTAATCCTATTGATACCAGCATCTAAGAACTTCTCATTTACTTCTTTCAAGATGACAGGATAGCTGCTAAGAATTAAAGCTGTTGCTATTCCAGAGCCCATTAATCCTCCACCAAGGACGGCAACCTTCTTAACGTTTCTTGGAACCAGACCAAGATCCGTAACCCCAGGTATCTGTTCACGTCAAGAGGTATTGAAAAATTCATATGGATAAAATTTAGACATAAATTTAGCACTCAGAATCAGGCTAGCTAATTCTCATTCGCAGCCATATTTATCCATATAAAAATTGGATTGAATATCTAACCCTGACCCAATCACAAAAGTTAGTTCAAGGAGGAAGGATTGCCCAAACCTTAAAAATAGTATTCTGACTATATTACTAGCTAATGGGAGGCATCTTAACACCCCGTCACCTCCGTAGTCTGATGTTTGCAAGATTAAACAGCTGTAGGTAACTCAACATCAACACTAGATACACTTTAATACCATATTCCATGTTTTGAAATTAACAACAGTGGAATTATAAGAAATAAAAGGCTGGAAGGAACACATAGACTGAGACATGAAGGGGGAAAAGATGAACAACTTCAGGCCCTTCGTGAACATCTTTACATGATTGTTGATGATGCACAAGAAAACAAAATTTTGAGAACTCAATTTGACAATCATTGTTAACTAATTGACCAACAAAAATAAGATGACTAATGAGACTAAGTGAAACAAAGACATTGTTAAATATGTTATCTATCACCATTGCTGTTGTGATAGGTAAATGGTTTCCATCTCCAGTACGAATTTGGAGATTTCCTGAGTATCCTGTGACATTTGTAAGGGTTTCGGCACTGTAGGGCATATGATTGGATGCCCCAGAGTTAAAATTCCAAGAATAATGGGTACAAGAAGATTTCCCCAAGAGCCCTAAAGCAGAGAAGCGGTAGTATCAGGGGTCAAAGTTTGAAGGCGGGTAAGAGCATTATGATGCACATTTCCTGTATGCACAAAGCTACGAGCAGAAGAAGCACCAACATTGAATAGTTCTCAAGAAATGTGTTTTAGGTTTGATTTGTATGGTGTCCGCAACTGGAAGAGATATTTTTCTTTTTGAAGTTCATTTAGGCATGCATCCGAGGATACAATATTGTTCATAGAATTGAGCAGAATACCTTCAAAATCTGATCTCAACTCAATAACAAATTAATCTCGTTTAGTAGTTTCATGAACTGTTTGCACCACAGTATGACCTTTAATTGACAAATCTTCATAAACAACGGCAATGAATTCAGAGTAAGGGAGACTTTCCTATTGAAATATGTTTATTTCAAGTTCAAGCCAGAACCTTCTACCAGTGTTATTCTTTCTACACATTTTCTTTAGATAGGCCAATATCTTGGCTGCAGTGCTGAATGGTCTAAAAGATTGAGGACAATATTGGGATCAAGAGAGCCTATGATCCAAATCATGACTCGAGTGTCTTTGATTTATCACTTGTCATATTTAGTGTTTTGTTCATCTTTATCGAGAGAAGGAATGCTACGATCAGTATCACAATTCCTTACCTTTGACAAATATCTAGAACTGAAATGCTCAGGTTGTGTAGTTCTTGCCATTACAGTGAACAAACAAGATGTCATAAAGAATTGAGTGGAACAAGGGGCACATTGAAAAAGGGACAGAGGTCAAATAAACTTATTCTAGAGTAGGACAGAAATGAGATAATAAATACAAGAGGCTAGGAATCCTGGGCAAACCTAGGTAGGATCGCACCTCAGACTAATATCGTGTTAAACTCCGAAAAATTGTAGGTCAAAATGTGTTCATCTGGAGAACTCTCATATGAGTAATATAATAAATAAAATTTCGGCCTTGAAAAGTAGCTGAACTGCTACAAATGCTAACCTACATCTATATTATCCTAATGAAGTAGATAACGACATAATTATGTGATTACAAATATCCTAATAAAGGAAATAATTACAAAATCAGCAATCATATTGAAGGGGATAGTCAAATAATTCTGGCTGCGGGATCTGCTTGATTGAATGGCCAAAAATTCTGTGGGGATGTGTTCAAAGAAAGTCATTGGAGGCACCGATGGGAAGGGTAATTGCCAAGGCTTTTAGTCCGTGTGAAATTGATAAAAGGATGCCAAGAAGGACAATAACAGAATCTATTAAAAGGGATAACCTGAAAAATTATTTTTAACCGGGGCTAATGGTATTGATTAATTCATGTAATCAACCACATCTATTGAGATGAAGCTATTGTTGTACATCAAGATGGGTCAGGATTCAATGAAAATAGGAAATAAGAGATTAGAAGAGTCTTTCTTTTCAAAACTTTCTTCAAATTCAATACAAATTTTGCAATTAAATCTATGTAATATTTAAGCTTTCGATGTAAAAGTTTATAACAATAAGTGTAACTAGTTTATCTCTTAGTAACTAGTTTGTCACTTGAAGGACGAGAAATAAGTGTAAAATTAAGACAGAAAACCCAACAAACCTTGGACGTCCCTCTGAGAGAAAAGAATATGTGAACTAAGCTTTTGCAAGTATCTGACTTTGCAAGTATTTCAGCTGCTTCAGCTTCCTACAAAAGATCAAAAGAAAATGTCACAAAGTTCTGCAGCAATAATATGAAGGGGCGAAAGGGTATACTGGAGACAGATACAACCTTCCAGAGTCCTGCACGGGGACCATCAACTACTCCTGCTTCAATAACATCAATGCAAACCAAAGGATGGTGGAGGTTAGGAGCCCTTTTTCGGGCCTGAGCTCTAGCAAATTTCAAAATCTCCAATGCTTCTCCAAGGGGTTCTAATTTGTCAGTCTTATAAAGACTAGCAATCCATGGTCGCCGATGGCCTACAATATCCAAGGCCCACTGTCGTGCAGCTTTCACCAGATCATCAGGCGACGCCAATCCATCTACAAGCCCCAAACTAAAAGCTTCCTTCCCTTTAACTGGTTTAGAAGTCTTAGTTCAAAAAGAGAGAAAAAAAAAGAGGTGAAGAAATTAATTGAAAATCACTGGACAAGAACATTGAAGTCACAACTCTTGAAACTTTCCTGTAAAGAAAAACATAATTCAACACAAAGTGGAGAACTGAAGAAAAAGCTTGTTGATATTACGTTCAGAAAAAAAATCTAAGATGGAACAGTGAATGTGCTGTTTGACTGATCACCAACCTTGAGTTTGTAAACACCAGCTTTTCAGATCAGTTCTTCACATTGAACAGAGTGGAAAGTTACAAAAAAATAAGCATAAAAAGGTATAGTACCAGCATCATTTCAAGTGCCTTTGCCAAACCAACAAGACGAGGAAGTCGCTGTGTTCCTGAAAGACAATTCAAATTTTAATGAAAAATGTTCTATACTAAAGAAAAAGGAAACAATAACAAAATTAGTCATAAGACCTGCACTGTTACTCATGGTCTAACTTGTTCTCTATTTAACATTTTGAATTCATACACAAAATACAAGTAAATTTGATGAAAACAGATAGGAATGAGTTAATACCTCCAAGTCCAGGAATTATTCCAAGCTGAAGTTCAGGCAAACCAAGCTGAGCAGTTGGGGTTGATAACCGAGCATTGCACGCCTATATGAGAAAGAATGGGTAACAATTTGTAGAAATTTACAAAGAAAATATTCTTTTTCCTAATCAGTTGGCAACACAAACCATTGCAATTTCTAAGCCCCCACCCAAGGCAAGGCCATCAATGGCAGCAACCAATGGCTTCCTGGCCGCTGAAAAATGAAGAAAATAGATTGTAGATAGCACAGAATGAAAAATAAATAGCAAATAAAGAATTTCATAAAGAAATGACGTACCTTCTATTGTATCAGTGATGATGTCTACCGATAGCCAACCAGTTTTTGGACGCTCTACATGAGGAGAGAGAGAGGAAAGAATTACACAATGTCTATGAATGTAACCACATTACAAAGACACTCCCAAAGAAGTACCTATCGGCCCTTCATCACCAAAGGCAGAAATATCAAAGCCTCCAGAAAATTTTCCCTTTGCACCTGATAAAGTAACATAAGATTCAGTTATGATGCGATAGCTACAAGCTAGTTGGCCAACAAATATCTTCGGTTAAGCCCAAAATCGGCCAGCACTCAATTCCCATTTGTTCTTCCCAATCTAATAGAGCATATTAGTTATTTTCACAGTTTGAAACTTCGGTGTTTATCAAAATATCCCCATCATATCACAGGAGTGAATGAAGATGGCTACTGTAGATGGTTTGACCATCAATGAATGTACAATAGTATCAGTCATAACAAACTAACAAGCAAGATCGGTCAAGAAATTTTCAATTTGGTCAAGGACAACTATTTGAATAGATAAGATACCAAAGGAACAAGCTTAAGCATTGCCCCCTTCCCAGTTTTTTTTGAATAATCTCTGCCTAGAAAAGCAAATTGCAAAACATACCAGTAACAACAAATGCCTTGACATCGTCTCTGCTTAGAGCCTCATCAAAATTCTGCTTAAAACTGCGCAACACTAGCGAGAGAAAAAGAAGGAGAAATTATCGACACAACATAGAGTAACATTGAGCAATAGAAAAAGAATTGAAAGGATAAAAATTTACCATCATAGGAGAGAGAATTAACGGGAGGGTTGACAATGGTGATGACGGCAACCCCATCGGGTCCAACCTCCATGAGCGTGTGTCCTTTGCTTCCCATTACGCTGCCACTCTTACGACTTTCCAAGAATCAGACTTGAAGAAGAAAATAATAAATCAAAAAAGAGGGAGAAATTTTGTTGACGATGGTGACTACTGTGTAACATAAATAAGCTACGCACATCACATCAAGGCACATCAAATATTAATGATTCTATCTACCTTTCCATAGATACCTTTAAGTCAATTTTCATTTTCACGGAACTATCTCATAAATTTTTAGTTGTTAGTTGTTAGCTGTTCATAAAATATATTACTATGTAATTATTTTTTTTTAAATACCTACATTTTTATTACACTTTTTCTATAATTTTATTTATTTTTAAGGCTATATATAATACTTTTTATTTCAACAAGTTTTTTTATTTAAATATTAATTAGTTTTAGTTTTTAAAAATTAAAATTAAATATGATTTTTTATAATATTTATTGCTTATAATTCTTATGTATATAATTCTACTTTTTCTTAATTTAAATTACATAAAAATGTTAAAAACCATAAATATTGAAAATTCTATAATAGTTAATTATTTTTAAAAAGGTAAAATTAATAATGATGATAATAAATAATTAATATACATTAAAAGTGATGAAAATATATGTTAAAATATTAGAGATAATAATAGAAAGAAATCAAATAAGTTAAAGTTGGTTAAGTTTTTCGATTTTTTTGCATACTTGTAATTATAAAAAAAAAAAACCATTCTCGAATTATTTTATTCCTATAAATGTTATATTATCTTATTGCAATATTTTTATTTTCATATTGAAAGGTAAAAAGGTTATATTCCAATGGTAAAGATATAAATTACTTTTTAACTTCACTGTCTGTTTTTATTTTTATTTTGGTTATTTTTTGTGTAAAAAAACATTCCAAAAAACAAAGTTAACCCATAATATTTCAAGCATGCCTAAAAATAACATTTTGATTATAGTATATATGGGATTGTCATTCCTATTACAACATCATAAAACAAACACCCCAAACTAATCATCTTACACTATAAACTGCAAGTACACATCGTTTGGCACCTTATTCCAACATTATTGATGAAACTGATTACTATTTTCTTGAAAAATGATTAATTTAATCACCATTTCGTTGTAATATTAATCTTTAAAATTAAGAAAAACTTACATAATTTTTTAAATAATTTAATTCTAAATTTAAGCTCCTAATTTTTTTTAATCCCCAACGAAGGATTCAAATGACAATAATAACATATATTTATAGATCAAAATGAAAAAAAAATATATCGTTTCACCACATAAAACTTATAGGACTTCAAATATTATTTATCTCTTCTTTTTAATTTCAGGAACAATACAACAAGGATATACAGCTTTAATTTTATTCTATCTTCTTTTATTTTATTGCGGTGAACTTTGTTTATTTTACATTTTTGTAATTATTATAATATTAATTTCCTTTTTATTTCTTTTTAGAAAGTAGTGACCCGGCATGATATTCTCTTTATTGAATATATGTCAGTTCAGATTCAATTGTTTATTATTGAATTTATAACATAACCGGGTTTCTAGATGATAAAATTGAATACTTTAATGATATTGCTAAAAATTGTAGATAAGATGTAAGGAGTATCCAATATCTGTCAATCGGTTATCGTAAGAGTAATAAATTATCTTATTAAGGCAAATAATATTATGCCTTAAAAAATGTTGTAAATTTTAATTCATTTTTTCGAATATCCATGTTTTTAACTTAATTACCATTAAAAAACATAAAAACTAATTCCATGACCATTTATTACCGTCCATTTAAGTCAAACTCTTGATATTCGTCCTCTATTTTTAGTGACAAACAAACATCTATCTAGACTAGATACTTTTATTTTGACCAAAGAATAGTGCTGTTTAAATATTTTCTCATCATACATTATTTATTAGCTATTTTTGAAGTCACCACTATATTCCCACCATTTGATAGGAGAAAAGGAAAATTCAATAGAGTAAACACTTGATGAGCTGTTTATTTCTTACATCCTTGACTTTGCCTGCTCCACGGGGGCACTCTGCAATACAATCGGACAAAATCCATTAGACAGCAAAAATAATTCTCAAACATTATCTATTGGGGGAAGTGACATAAGCTATTCTTACAACAATTTCTCAAAAGACACTGTTACAAAAGAAATATCAGAAAAAATAAATTAAATAGTTCTTTCACAGATCAAAATTAACTTATATGAATCAAATAATAAAATAAAATCATTTTTTCCTTAAATTAAAATTCAGTCATACATAAATTGATTTATAACAAAGTGTCAATTAATTATTTTAAAGCTAAAATGTGGTTTCGTTATATGTAGGGAGAAAATATAAAACAGCTAAACATATAATGTAGTATTTATTCATATATTGGACTTTATAAGTAAAATTTTATTAAATTGATCATTATACATACAAACATTACAAGTTTCATCCTGTCATCGTACTTCGGATCGGAAGTTAACTCTCTTAAAACATTTTTAATTTGGTCTCTTTGAGGCTTGTTTGCTTCGCTAAGTGTTTAAAGCAGTTGATAAAGCAAAGAAGTTAACTATAATAGATGATCTTGATTTTCTGGCTACAGATGCAATGTGTTAGTGAATTGCCCTTTAGACAACGAAGTTACCTTAAGTTTCGATCTTTTCTTGAGTTAAAAACAGATCTAATAATCCTGCAAACAATCTACCAAGGGAAAGAACACTTTGCACACTATCCCAACCTAATGCCATTGACCAAATAGACATTGGCTAAACCCTACTGGAATAACAAATGGTTTTGTATGAAATGAAATGGAAATAAAGGAGCATAGTTTTACTCACCAGAGGAATTCCTTTGGCGGCTCTAGCAGCCAAGTACGCACAGGGCTTGAAGAATTCTCCATACAACTCTGACCATTTTTCTAATCTTGAATATATGTACTTCGATCCAAAAGAATCGGCCCAGAATATGATGCCTCCCCTAACGAAATCGACCTCAAAATTTTAGAACATGTACACAGTTTTTTTACAAGTGTGCCAAATAAATAATAAGACAAACCTGTAAGGTGGAAACCCCATGCCCATGATAGCAGAAATATCGAGATCTGCTGCTTTGACTGCAATACCTTCATCAAGGACCCGACAAGCCTCATTCACCACAGGAAAGAATATCATCTCTACGATATCCTTTTCTTGTAATTTCGCAAGCTGTCCAGGTTCAGATTATCCAATGGAAATTTAAAAACAAATCAGACTTCAAATGTTGTTTCCTCTTCAGCCAACAAATATGCAATGAATTAGGAAGAGTTGAAAATACCTTAGGATCAACAGAGACTCCAGAAATGCCCCTCGCCTTCTCAATATAGTTCTTCAATTCCGGATCAGGACTAGCCTTGCGTTTATCATCATACAAATAAAAACCTTTGCGAGTTGTTTCACCTGTTAGAAGTGTGTTAAACAAAGATTGTTCATGAATTAGTTCAGTAGAATATGACCGAGCATTTCAATGTTAGTAAATACACTCCACACATATATCTCATCAAAATTCCAATCGATGCAGTGTTTATCTTTACCAGCTCTCTTATCTTCTTGTAGAAGTGGAATAAGCATTGATTTATAAGTTCGCTCAGGAAAATTCTGAATAAATTGCGAGCCAGTAGCAATTGCCACACCAAATCCAACAAGGTCAACCAATCTGCACAAGTAAATATGTAACAAATTAGACTCTTCAAGAATTGATTATGAATATAAAGATCTTATCCGAGAATTGATACCTGAAAGGCCCCATGGGCATTCCAAATTTGGTGATTACCCTATCAATTTGATAAACATCTGCTCCACGTTCAACAAGCAAGAGACCTACTTGCGTGTACGGGAAGAACATCCGATTAACAGCAAATCCAGTGCAGTTTCCAACCACCACTGGTGTTTTCTTTATCTTTTTTGAAATATCTAGTACGTCAACTATCACTTGGGGAGAGGTCTGCTTTGTACGTACAATTTCCAAAAGTGGCATAACATGTGCAGGACTAAGTAAGCACAAGTCAGATGTTTAAGTCAGAAAGACATTACGGGGAGAAAAATAGTTTCCAAATACAAGATACCACCTGAAGAAATGGGCTCCAACAATTCGATCTTTGGATTTGATCTTCTCTCCTATCAAGTTCAAGTCAATTGTGGAAGTGTTACTTGCAAGTATACAATGAGGGGGACAATACTTTTCAAGATCAACAAAGATCTGCTGCTTTAAGGACACATTCTCAATAACAGCCTGTCGAGATATCAAACACCAAAAGTTCATAACTTCCATAACATGCAACCACAACCTTGAGGACGGTTAATAAGGAAATATATTTTGGAGTTTCATTATACAACCTCAATGACCATGTCCACATCTCTGAAGCTTTCAAAGTCAAGGGAAGCGGTTACAAGAGAGATGGCCTTTTCAAAATTTTCCTTGGTCATTTTACCTTTCTTAACACGGCTATTTAAGTTTGCTGTTCATAGTGAAGAAAAAAATACATTAAAACAGGAAAACAACAGCATATACCTTCATTAAAAATGCAGATTGAATAGGGACCGGTGAGAGCCAACTCTTAAGAATCTATTCTCACCTTTAATCCTATTCAAACCAGCATCCAAAAATTTCTCATTTATTTCTTTCAAGATGATAGGATAGTTGCTAAGAATTAAAGCTGTTGCTATTCCGGACCCCATTAGTCCTCCACCAAGGATGGCAACCTTCTTGATCTGTCTAGGAACCAGACCACGATCCGTAACCCCAGGTACCTATCCATGACACAAGGTATTAGGAAATTCGTATTTGTCGAATTTATACAAAAAATAAATAAAAATAAATAGACCTTTACAGGCTAGCTAATGCAGCTTCAAAACCTTTGTCTTTATAAAAAAGATAAATCGATCCTAACTGGAGTCCAAAATCAAGGTCACAGAGAGGAGGATTGCCCAAACATTATAAGGACTATGACTATATTCCTAGCTAATGTTTCTCATCTTAACTTTGCCTCATATCCAGGTCTAGGATGATACATATATTTTGAAGTTTGCCAGATTGAACATTTGCAAGTGACCCAACATCAAGCCTAACCTAATTCGAAAAGTTAGCTCAAGGTTGGTGGATTCCCCAAACCTTATTATAGACAATATGCAACTTTTAAACAATCCAATAAAACCTCTGGCAAGAAAACACCACTTTCAAATTTAAGATACGTTTTAAGATGAGTTGGAAGGGTAATTGGGAATGACAAAGTGATGCTAATTTCATTTGACATGAGATGTATCCGAAGATAAGGAAGCTACCGAACAGTCTTCAGTGAATCAAAAAGTTTTGAACCCATAGTGCTTAAATGGAAGTGTTCAAGAAAAGATAACAAACGAAAAGGAAATGTGTTAAAAGTTAGTTACCCGCGGGTGAAGGAAAGCACTTAAATACTCCATCGAGCATTTGATACTACAAAATGTGGGGCTTAAGACACTTCATAATAGATAAGTTTTGATCATGGCCCTATTCCTAAGAGTAAATGTCCCAACGATAATGTGATGCTTCACTCATCCTTTTTAGTCAACCACTCCATAGATAATTCCTTCTTCTGAGACACCAATAAACAAAATTCAATACCAATAACCACTCAAGGAACCATTCCTTGAAAGGTATTAGAAATAGTTTAAGTGTGAGTCAAAAGTCCCACAGGATAGAAAAGACAAAGTTAAACACTATATAAGAATAAAGACTCATAACACCATTGTCTTAAGGTTTTTGTGTAAAAGTGGTGTCAAATGCCTTATATGTGTAAGACTAATGTCATATAACCATATGGAACCACAATCTCTCAATGACTATAACCATAAACCATATATATGAAAAAAAATATAACCCATCAAAAGGTACCTTTTCAATGCGGAAGAACTAAATCCCTTAAGTACTCCACTGAACATCCCATACTAATGAATGATTAAAAACATTGAAAAAGGTCCATTAGCTCCACACCGAAGGGCTATGGACATAGAGGAGAGAGAAAAGAGTAGAAGAGTCTTTCTTTTCAAAACATTAACTAAATTAAATACAACATTTAGAAATAAGCGGACATTTAAAATCATTTGTTAACGTATATCAACAACAACAACCTCTCATCAATCTGAGGCAGAAGCTACTCTCAGTGATTTGTGTGTCCGTTTTCAATTATGTCCAAACACTAAATATTTTGACAACATTTAACCTTTCTATTAAAGGTTTAAAGTATGGTATTAAAAAAATATAAGCTATTTTTGTCTTAATAGATAGTTTTGTCACTTGAATTGGAAAAAAGCAAAGGTAAAAAATTAAGACACAACCCAAACAAACCTTGGTTGTTCCTCTTTGAGCAAAAAATACGTGAACTAAGCCTTTGCAAATATCTGACTGCACAAGTTGTTCGAAGGCTTCGGCTTCCTACAAAAATTAAACACAAAGTCATACATACTTACGCAACAGTAATATGAAGGGGAAAAGGGATATACTGGTGTAGACAGATAACAACCTTCCAGAGTCCTGCACGTGGACCAGCCACTATTCCTGCCTCAATAATATCAATGCAAACCAAAGGATGATAGAGGTTAGGAGCCCTCTTTCGAGCCTGAGCTCGCGCAAATTTCAAAATCTCTCTTGCTTCCCCAAGGGGTTCCAATTTGTCGGTCTTATAAAGACTAGCAACCCATGGTCGTCGGTGGCCCAATATATCCAAGGCCCACTGGCGTGCAGTGTTTACCAAATCATTAGGTTGCACTAAACCATCAACAAGCCCCAAACTAAAAGCCTCCTTCCCTCTGACTGGTTTTGAAGCCTGGATTTTTTTAAAATGAAGTGTTAAAAAAGTTAATTGAAAATCACTACACAAGCACATTGAAGCCAAACCACTAATCTTGAATACTGTGTTAAAATGGAAAGTACAATTCCACTCGAAGTGAAGAACTAAACCAAAAAATCTGGTGATATCTATCCAACAAATTTCAAACATAAAAGTGCAATGCTGTTAGACTGATTACCAACCTTGAGTTTGAATATACCAGTTTTTCAGATACCTTCTTCACATTTAACAGAATAGCAAAGTTATAAAATGAAAGCATAAAATGTAGCATACCAGTATCATCTCAAGTGCCTTTGGCAAACCAACAAGACGAGGAAGCCGCTGAGTTCCTAAGACAATTTAAAATCCAGGTTAGCAATACTAAAGAAAAATATAGTGAGGAGAACATTTAGTTACAAGACATTCACTGTTACTCATAGTATAACTTCCTTTTACAAATTATTCTAGCCCCGTCAAATGTCCGAATTAAGGTATTTAACCAAACTTTTAGTTAGTTCATTACTTCATTAAAAGCATGTAAAACTTGATATTCAATCAGCTTTCCTCTGTAGCTCATGTCACTCAACAATGTCCAGTCATGAAGGTTACAAGTATGTTTTCAAAATAAATAATAAAAAAGTTATGTATACAGAAGAATTTAATTTGAATTCATACACAAAATACAAGTTAATTTGATCAAAATAGGGAGGAATCAGATAGTACCTCCAAATCCTGGAATTATTCCAAGCTGAAGTTCAGGCAAGCCTAATTGAGAAGTTGGAGTTGATAACCGAGCATTGCATGCCTGTATAAGAAAGAATTGGTAAATTTTGCAGAAAAATAAGAGGAAATGTTTCTTCCTAACTAGTGGGTAAAGTGTACCATTGCAACTTCTAAACCCCCACCCAAGGCAAGGCCATCAATGGCAGCAACTGATGGTTTCCTAGACGCTGAAAAATTAAGTGGAATAATTTAACATATAACAAAATGAAAACAAATAAAAAATAAAGAATTTAAAAAAAACGAAGTACCTTCAATAGTATCGGTGATGATTTCTACTGATATAAGACCAGGTTTTGGACGCTCTATAAGAGGGGAGAGAAAAGAGTTAGAAAATTAGTACGAATGTCAATTATTGAAATTTAGAAAGTCACCCAAAATTGTTTAAGTACCTTTGGCCTCTTGAATGCCACCAAATGCAGAAATATCAAAACCTCCAGAAAATTTTCCCTTTGCACCTAATACATGTGACAAGATTCAGTTATAATTATGTGGAGTTGGCCAAAAAATATCTTTGGCGAAGCACAAAAACTAGCCTGCTGCTTCATTTTTCTTTTCCCTTTTGTACTTCTCAATTGTAATTAGTTCTTTGTAGTTTGAAAATTCTGTGCTTATCAAATGTCAAAATTATGTCATAGAAGTTAGTCGAGTTGAGTGAGAATGATCATTCTAGATGGTTGAAAGTCATAACTATTACTAACATTTGTATAATAGCATTTCATTTGATCAGGTACTTTTAATTTGACAGGGATAACTACATCCAAAGTTGTCACTTGGTCATTGCTAATGAAGGGTGGGGACTTGGGTAAAAGGTTATAGGCTCAATTGGTGGCTATTTATCACATTATCTTCTTCTTATTATAAGTTTTGGTTTTACATTGATCCCTTAGAACAAATTACTTCTAAGAAATTTATTTGTTTTACATTGTCCCTGCCAAATCATGGTTACTACTTTCAATATCAACCCCTACCTAATTACGGATTCTATCTTGTTAAATTGAACACAACCCCTTAGAAACTGTTCTGGTCAAAAGCAAATCACAATACCTGTAACGACAATTGCCTTGACATCATTCCTCTTTATCGCCTGATCAAAACTCTCCTTTAAACTGTTCAATACTAGAGACAAAAAGAGACACAGGGAGACAGATGAGCAACATAAAGCAATAATAAGCAATAGAAAAAACAACGTGAAGAATATGTAAAATGATACTGAAAGGGTTAAATATGTTTTTTTCCCTCAATTTTCAGTAAATTTTAAAATTAGTCCATTTCAAAATTTTAAACCAATTTAGTCCTTCATCTTTCGAAATACGTGTATTTAGTCATTTTAATCAAATTTTGTTAGGTTTATATGATGTTTCGTACGCATTTCAGGATTATATTTGAGTTGTTTATATGTTTTTTGCTTTAATGTTAAGTCAAA
>Ga0099822_1004544_pt1 | contig 18068 bp, 9 predicted proteins | sample CowpeawhiteBW_FD_76839 | JGI IMG/M metagenome (GOLD analysis project Ga0099822, IMG submission 76839) | Root nodule microbial communities of legume samples collected from California USA - Cow pea white BW | ecosystem: Host-associated > Plants > Roots > Nodule | place: USA: California | collected...
ATATAAAATTAAAATATTAAAAAAAAAAATATATAATAATAAAAATATATTATATAAAAAATGTATGTGTGTGTATATATATATATATATATATATATATATATATATATATATATATATATATATATATATATACATACATACATATATACCTACATCCATTCTGATTCATCAACTCGCAATCTCGTTATCGATCCTCAATATTACTTGCAAGACCCTCTACTCACGCATAAATATACGATTATCGTAGGTGGAAATCACATCCACAAAAATGCAAGAATAAGCTAGTGAAGTTCCAATATACGGTAAGAAAACAAATAAAAGTTATTCACATAATATTAACACAAATCATATTCAAATAATCTCACATACAGATTCTATACTGTAAACTATCCATAATTAACCTTATGTAATTATTTCATAAAATTCATGTACACTAAACCACATCCACCCACCTAATTGTATAGGTAACCTCAATATAACTATTCATTTATGGTAATTGTACCATTCCTTCTTTATCAAAAATTTATAAAGATTAATTGAACTTCGTAGTGACTAGTCACGATAAATGAGTCTCATCATGAGCAACAGATATACCTCCAGCTATCACATATCAAATTTTCTTTATTATACTTTATAATGTCTAGTCAAAAAAAATGAGCAACTAGTTTACTCATTTAAATCCCCAGGGTCACACCTCCAGTTACAACAGATCAAATATTTATTTATCATAAATTTTATTTTGTTATTAAACCATATAATAGTATAAATGAATATAATCAATACATAACTAAAAATAAATATAAATAAATAAAGAGGACTAGTACGTGACTGAAGATAAATATAAATAAATAAATGAGAGTAAATATAAATTAAATAAATAGGACCGGTACACAACTTGATATGAATATAAAAAAAATAAACAAATAAGAATGGGAACTAAATATAAATTATAATGATGTTATGGACACCTCACTTAAGGCAAGTATAGAAACAAAACTAATGATGAAGGGATAAAAGTATAAAATATGTGCCTAACCATTAATTAACATATCAAAATGATAATACTCATCAATATTGAAGTACCAAGAAAGTGAAACCACTAATAGGGCAAATCGTGTGCAACTAACTACTATAACTACAGACCCCTATTCTAAGATCCCTACGGTTAAAGTGAATAATTGTATGTCCCCGACCAAATATTTTAGAATTTCAACGAAATCAAATGATTAATTAAGATGATATGATCATTTTACTAGTATAGTTCCTAGACACATACCAGGTGATGTCTAACGTCTTCAAATCAATAAAGTAAATTACTTTAACTACATACCTCTAAATCCAAATCACACTGGTCAACATTAAAATACATGTCTTAGAAAATATGTGTAAAAATTTCATATCAAACCAATGGTTAATGAAGATGATGTAATCATTTTATCAAGACAATTCATAAACACAAACTAGGTGACGTCTAACGACTTTAAAATAATGAAAGTAAATTGCTTTAACTACATACATCAGATAAAAAATCCTAGTGGTCAAAATGACGATCTATTTCTCAGAAAATATGTGAAGACATTTCAGATTAATCCAAACAATTAATTAAGATGATACAATCATTTTACCGAGATTGCTCATGGATTGAAACTAGAAACTAGACAATTAACTTTTTTTTACCATTGCCAATTAAACATAAAACATGTATCAAACAATTATTATGATTAAACTAGCCATACCACTACTAATTATAAACTTGTCATATCCAAACTCACACAAACATAAATATCAACAAGCAATCAAGCACATAAGAAAGTTAGCCCCCTTCTGACCACCATTATCATAATATTCACACAGGCACAATTATAGTAATCTACAAGTAAGTAATATCATATGAAAGTTCGTCCCCCTTACAACCATCATTTAGCACAACTGATCATATCCACCCAAGCATAAACACAGTTACAAACAAAAAAATAACAACACAAGAAGGTTATCCCCCTAACTTGAAGAGACTTCCTTGTTATGCTTCACAATCCAAGGAGTATGACTACTTTAAATCTCACTAAAGATGCTAGAATTTTGAGAGGGAGGATGATATGTTTTTTATGGTGAATTGGTGAAGGAATGAGGGATTTATATATGGATACTAATCGTTATTTAATTATTCCACTAAATGTAAATTTTCTAGGTTATTACATAATGTAAAATTGTTAGATTTGGGAGTAATGTTATATCTAGTAGAAAATATTAAGGAATATGCTTGATATAATAAATGTGATGGAATTGAATGTTGTTACATTCATCTCAATGTTAATAGAATTATCATTAGGGTGATCATGGTATATGAAATTAATTGAGGTTAAAAATTTGGGATTGTATGTGTGAGTACTTGTAGTAATGTATTTATTAAATAAAAATATTTATCTTAATAGAGATATTTTAACTTTGTTGAGTGTTTAAATGCGACATTTTCATGTCTATAGTTAAACTTATTCTAACATGAAAAGACTGAATGTAAACTAAAGAAATGATTTGAGTTATGTTAACTATTAATATATGATAAAACATACTTAATACATATATTTTATAAAAATATCGATTGATATTTTTTATAAAATATCCTATATAGATCTATATATTGATCAATTTTAATAAATAATTAAAAATCTAAATCTCCTTAGATATTTATGATTTGAGTTGAGACTTAAATTGTAAATGACATTTAACTTTAATATCAATAATTTATCCTTTATTTTAACTATATTTAGTACACATACAAATTTTTCTATAAGTTTAGAAGATAAAGTTGGAAAAAAATATATTTTTAATATATTTTGGATGAGTATGCATATGAGATAGATATGATTTAATTCCGAAATTTTTGTTAATATTTTAATTGGCAATACATGTTAAAAAATTTCCGATCAAAGAATAGTTACTCCAGGAGTTACATTATAAATTAATTACACTCTCATATACATGTAAAGTGAACGAGGGCAAAAAATATAACCCAGGACAAAAAGAAATCCATCTTCAATTGGACATAAAATAAAGAGAGAACGATGTTTATTTCTAACTCTTTTGGATGTAGAAAATTACAATCTGAGTAAGATTGTTAGAATTTTCATAAAAGGTCCCCAATAATTAAAATTTTAATGATGAAAGACAAAAAGGTCCTACCGGGAGTCGAACCCAGGTCGCTGGATTCAAAGTCCAGAGTGCTAACCACTACACCATAGAACCACTTTTGATTGCAGAAATACACTTTAAAATAATAGAATTATGATTTAAACATACATCAAAGAACATAAATTAAATGACATTTTTTTATCATTTTTTAATTCTGAACTACTTACAATATTTTAGCCAAATATTTTCTATTATTAATTAAAGTGATGTATTCTTCCTTATCTCTTTCAGTAACTCAAGCCAACAAGAAATCTTTAGGCATATAAACAAATAAAAAAGAAACGTCTATAACTATTTAACCAATTTCAGAAGTGAAAAACAACCTAAAGCTCCTCAAACAAAACGGTCCAATAAATTATTGAAGATAGACATTGAATATTGAGGTTGTTTCATAACATTAGATTTCTGACATTGGTACCACATAATCACAGACACCTCAACACAATCCAATAACAGAATCCTATTTTTACAGGCCGCCGTTCCCTCTCTCAATAATGTAAAATCTTTTTGTCTCCTATTTGACTGAAAATTTTTCTCCCAACTATTCAGATTTACTAACCCTTTTCTTAAAATTCTGTTTAACTTTCAAAGTTAAAAACTTTACTCTTGTTTTAAGTTTACTGAACATGAATTTTTTTCTGTATATTTGAGATCAGAAAGTGGTTATGATTGTAAACAATCTTGAGATAAAAATGATTAAAGATAATCATAATCATAATCTTAATCTTAATCCATATAGTAATTTCTTCTGATACAAAATCATCCAATAATTGTGTTATAATGGTAGCAAGTAGCTGGCAGGCTATGAGGCAACCCAGTCAAACCCACAAGTCTTGACCCAATTGAGTTTTCAACGGTCAAACATCTCTTCACCTTCCTAGAAGCACCTTCCAAGACTTTTTTCTGGTGATTTCAAGCTTTGCCATAAAATTATGCACCAATTCCCTCCTATATTATCACTATTCACTTCTGTCTCCTCTCCTTATATCATGCCACACACCACTTTCTGTTTTTCCAACATAAACTCAAAACCTAGCAACCTTTTCTTCAACAAAGAGGATATCTTTCACCAACCTTCTTTCCAACAATTGTAACAAACAACAATACTATAGTAACATGACCATGGGTGATCATAACAGTAACTGGGGAACTTCTGAATATAATCATCATCAACTTGGACTTGATGTTCCAAAGTTCAAGTCTGTTCAACCTCCTTCTCTACCTTTCTCTCCCTCTCCAGCCTCCCCTTCTTCTTACTTGGCCTTTTCTTCTGCTTTCAGCCCATCTGAGTTCTTCAACCCTTCTTTGTTTCTGCCTTCTCCAAAAGTAAGTTTCAAGCTTTCTCGTTCGTGCAAATAAGCTTCTGTGGTTTGGTTTCATCACTAATTGTGGGGTTTTCTTTGGTGTTATGTGTGTGGTTTTAGATTTTTGCATCTCCGACTACTGAAGCTTTGGCTGCCCAGACCTTCAACTGTTCAGGAGAAGAACAACAACAACAACAACGTCACAAGGAGGATGAGAAAAACTTCTCGGACTTCTCTTTCCAAACCCAAATCCAATCTTCCTCAGGCATGCTTCAAGTGGTGAGCACTGTTGTCTTTTTGTCACTATTTCACTTAAACAAGTATTATTTTCTGTGTGTCTTTTTGGTTAATCTTTGATCATCAAATACACTTGGAGGCTGGTTGTTATTTATTCTCTTTTTTGTTTAGACATTTGGACTCAGTTTCTAATGTTAGCTTCATAGTTTTTCCTTTTGTCTCGGATCGCCTTGTGGGGTCAGTCCATTGTTTACTTGTTTTTAATGGTCCTTTGTATTGTTTTCTTCTTCTTTGTTAATCTTGTCTCTCTATTTTATTTTTGTTGGCATAAACACGGTTTGAACGGTTAAACCAGAACTTGCATAGCATATTCCAAGTTGAAAAAGTCTAAGCCAAAAGTATGTCAATGTGTGTTTCTATGTTTTGACAAACATTAAACTCCATAGTAGTGATATAATCAAGCTGCATAATCACAGTAAACAATGTTTGATTTATTGATGACTTGAAACATGCTATTCTTGTCGTGTATTTGGATTTGTATTCTAACTACCTGTTTTACTTGAACAGCAGGAACCTCTTAAGAAGCAAGATATATGGAAATTCAATGAACCTTCAAAGCGAACCGATTATTCATCTGAGAGGACAGCAACAAAATCTGAATACCCTTCGATTCAGAGCTTTTCCTCAGAAATGGCATCAGGCAAAGCAGAACTACAAAGCAATTCAGTTCCTGGGTCTGGTCATTTTGATTACGCCAATGCATCTCAGTCTGTTAGAGAACAAAAGAGATCAGAAGACGGATTCAACTGGAGAAAATATGGACAGAAACAAGTGAAAGGGAGTGAAAATCCTCGTAGTTATTACAAGTGCACACATCCAAATTGCTCAGTGAAGAAGAAAGTTGAGAAGTCTTTGGATGGCCAAATCACTGAAATAGTGTACAAGGGCCATCATAACCACCCAAAACCACAGTCTATTAGAAGAGGAAGCTCTCAATCAATTCATCAACCTTCTTCATCTTGCACAAACTCGGGGATTTCTGATCAATCAGTGGTGACCCTAAGCAATCCACAAATGGATCATTTCTCCATGCAGGAAGATTCTTCAGCTTCTGTAGGAGAGGAAGAGTTTGAACAAACATCCCAAACCAGTTATTCTGGGGGAGATGAAGATAACCTTGGACCACAGTCCAAAAGATGGTAAGATCGATAAACGAAAGTCTAATGATTTTGATTCACTACTTTAGAATGAAAAGACAGAGTTTACTTGGTTTGAAATATAATGTAACTAAGTCTGATTCGTATTGTTTCAGGAAAGGAGATAATGAAAACGATGACTATTCGGCCGCAGGGAGTAGAACTGTGAGAGAGCCTAGAGTTGTAGTTCAAACCACAAGCGAAATTGATATACTTGATGATGGCTTTAGGTGGAGGAAATATGGACAGAAAGTAGTGAAAGGAAACCCAAATGCGAGGTAATTAACTGAAGAGAACAAATACCCTTTAGTCAATGGTTCTAATTCTAAGCGTTACAGTTCATTGCATCAATACCATTACTTAAATTGTTCACATTCCATGTGCAGGAGCTATTACAAATGCACAGCCCCTGGTTGTTCAGTGAGAAAACATGTTGAGAGAGCTGCACATGATATCAAAGCTGTGATTACAACTTATGAAGGGAAACACAACCATGATGTGCCTGCTGCACGTGGTAGCGCAAGTTATAACATGAACAAAAATTCTCTGAACAGCAACATATCAGCTCCTATAAGACCCTCTGCAGTGAACTGTTATTCTAACTCATCAGGTTTAAAAAATTCTCTCTACAATAATACCAGGCTTCCAGCAACCGGAAATCAAGAATCTTTTGCACTGGACAAGTTCCAGAACCCTGGTAGTTTTGGCCAATCGGGTCCAAACAAATCAATGGGTTCATACAACGATCATGCACCGTACTCGCATGCTACATTCTCAAATGCCAAGGATGAGAGAAAGGATGACTCCTTCCTTCAGTCATTTCTGTCAAAGGACTTCTGAATTTGGCTCTACTTAGTAATATTATCCTGGATATGTTATTGTATAGCATATAGGATTTTAGTTACTCAACACAGCAGAACATGGACAAAGAATTCCCAATGTTTACTTGGTTACCTCATTTAGATTAGTGAGTTGAACTACAGCCATAGTGACAGTAAGTTGTTACTATACTACCTGTCTGCTAAGTTTCTCCCAATAGAAACTTTGAACTTTATCATAGGATTTGACGGATGAATTCTATTATTCTTTTGTTGTATTTGTAGGAAAAAAGGTTTTCTTGGAAGAATCTTCATTAATTGATCTCGTAAGAATGCTTGTGCTGGCAATTTGTAATATGCAGTCTCTACTTTTAGTTTATATTAAATGATTTGTGATGACTGATGAATATCAGGAGGTCCAGGATTTCCATAAATTTTTACAAAGCCATCTCAAGGATTTTGATAAACATTCAATTCAAAGTCCTTATTGCCCTCAAAACAAAACATAATCCTTGATGGAAATTTTGATGATAATGAAATGTTTAGTGACTTTTGTAGTAAACTAGTGTATAAATTTTGACAGTTGAAATCTCTAACATTTTAGGAAGTCAAGTCTTTTATTGCTATGGAAACAAAATGAACTTCAGTTCTGACTTCTACTGCATGAGTCACAGTCAGGCAAGAATAATGCATTCCCCACATTGGTTTTTCTTTTTTGGCCAAACTGGTCAATAAACAGTCTCAAATACAAGAAAGGAGATTAAACATTACATGTATTGGTATATTGAATCAATATCAGATCTCACTGTTTAACATGTGAACAGAGCCAGAGAGGTGAGGTCTGAGTCCATTTCTCATCTTTACTATACAGAAAAATGTGATTTGTATAGAAGTATGAAAATGTGAAACAATAATAGGGAGAGTTTTGCACAGTTCCTCCTTCAGATATAAGGTTGAGTTGATAGTTTGTAGCCAGAAATAAGGGCTGAAGCTGCTAGAGACAAAAAGGCAAAAATAGACATGCTAATTGCTGCAGCTGAAGCGTCTGTAAATATATTGTCAGCTCCTGTCCTCATTCTATTTGTCAATGGAACTGCTGAAGATGCCGATGATATCAAAAGATATGCAGCAATCTGCAACCAAAAACGTTGTGCAATTAACATTTGTAGTCCTTCAAAGGCAAATATTTCGCATATCATAGCCAATCATAAAGGTTGTGATTTTGAATAAACAAAAATACTTTAAAGCTCTGAATAATTCAAAATGAAGCCTCTACGAACCGATGGATCATCTGAATATTATATGGTGGTTCCATCAGTTGGACTCATTAACTTGTCCAAAACTAAGGCCAATAAAAATCTCCCATTATGTGATTGCATTATTGAAGCATTTAAAACGTCACTGCATCCTTATAAAAACATTTCCATTTATTACTAAATATTTGAAGCTAGACAAGCTTTCATTTTCATGACTTCCTTAGAGGTAACTTCTGAAAGACGTAACAAGTTTCCAACCCAATCTTTTAACACTGGTGATAGCTCTCAGCTCAGCCACTCAGCCTCAAAGGGGGCAACAAATTTTGATTCAACTTAAACTTAAACACAAGCCATAGAACCAGACATGGGATAAAAAAAAGAAGCTGGATCGATGAAATTAGAGAAAAATGATATCAAACCTGATCACCAACAAAGTCAATTATAGCTGCCATTTTTGGCTTAAGCATTTGTTTTGCAGTGGAAAGTTCACGAATTTGACGGAACGCTTGGCCTCCAGTGTACAAACTAGACAAAATCGCTATAGCTAGCAAGTACCTGTCATTCTCCAAATCACAATTCAACTTCATCACAATCGTGAATCCACTATCTATATATCTCAAACTGAAGTTTTGTATGATGATTCAATCAATTATAATTGTCATGATAAAGATTACACATTTTATATAAAAGTTATTTAAAGTGTGATTAAAAAAAAAAAAAAACCACATGTACTGTATCCTTGTCAGAAACAACCTTACTTGAGTTGTTGTGAACAAGTTGGAACAAATTCTGACAGTTAATTCACATATTCAATGCTCTTTAAGGGGTATTGATCCCTGGTGTTAAAATAAAATTAAACTCATTATTTTGTTGGTTTCTCACAGTTTTTCCCTTTAGAAGATAACAATTCACACACCAGATGCGAACACCTCTATCAGTGGAAATTCGAGCCTAGGTTTGATTCACTGCACGAGAGACTAGTCATTTTGGTTAGACTAACCCATCTTGTTTATTTAACTCATTATATTTCTAACATTTATCTGTCTCAAAACCAATCAACTATCCTAACAACTCAGACCAACGAATAGTTTTATCTCACATCTCAATTCTCAGATCAACATTAAAAAAACAAAAAACAAACAAATCTTAGACCAATACCCATGGTTCTTAACCCAAAATTCCAAAAGAAGGGTGTCAGATTTCTACCTGTACTCTTCATATTTATCGAAATCTCTCCAATCGCCGTGTTTATTGCTGGCCATGACAATGAACGAAATCAGAGACAAAAACAGAGCGATCCCTCGCAGTGCCAAGGACGCTCTCTTCATCAAGTCCTCCCTCTTCCACCGCCGCAGGATTCCGGCTATTCCCCAGCCGCTGGTGGCCGACGTCCGTTGGCTCTCACTGGGCGCAGAAGGCGCCGCTGGCGGAGTCTGAATATGTATCTTTGGCGACGAATTTCCGTCGAGATTTGACATGTTGTGTTTGGTTTTAGATTGGGATTCGAAGGAATTGAAGTGAAAGAAAAGAGCGTAGTTTGGTGTTTTTGTGTTTGCTTATGTAAGGTGGCAATGTTGGTAAAATCGTTATGGAAGTTATCGAAGTTTCGGGGAACACAGTGGTAGGAGCTGACGCGCGCGTTAGTAGTAGCGAAGATGACGTGGCGTGATGCCATCGGTTGAAGGAGTGAGAGTATAACAAAAAAGGGAATGATAGCTGCCACAGCAATGTTGCGGTGATGGCAGGACTGGGAGTGCCAGCGTGGCAATGGAGATAATTACATTGCAAAATTATTTTTTTTATATAAATTTTTAGTAAAATTATAAATTTACTTTTATTTTTTACTTTATTTTTTAGTTTTTACGTTATTTAATATAAGCGATTGATTTAAAAAAAAATAGTACATCAATCAATAAAACACACTGAATTAAATCAAAAAGTAAAAGATTAAAATAAAAGATAAAAATTATAATATCATTGTTTAACTTTTTATTCATCTAAATACACTATAATTTATCATGAATTAAATTTATTTAAATACAAATTTTGTCTTCACCTCTGCGTAATTAATAAATATATTAAAAACACATCTTATGATATCAATTAAAATGAATTATCCTCGATCTTAATCTTTCATTTATTGTATATTAAGAACTAATTAGATTAATAATTTCTGATGTTAAAAGGTATTGAATTCTCATTTGTCTTCACTATATCAATAATAATATATATATTTTTTTTTTTGCAGTTTCCTATCTCCTAAAAGTCACCGATTTATTCCGTTTCATGCCATCCTATTCCTGTCATCAATCACTTCATATGAAAATGTAAATAAATTTTGTAACAACAGAATCTTATCGTAACAAATTAAATAAGTGTATTTTTTACCGTTTGACGAAAAAAAGAAGACGAACAAAGCCATTGGTGAATTAAATTGAAAACAACCTTTAGAAACACTTTGATTCCTTTCCTCCTTGACCCATATATACATACATTCAAGATAAAATAAAACTATACCCAAAATGTCTCATGATAATCAAAATTAACATGTATTAAACTGCTGAATGGTAGATTGCAAAGTTAAAACGTATAAATATAACAAAATACTCATCAAGTACGAACAATATACGTATTTCTTACGTAAGAATTTGCTTCCGTGTATTGGTGGAAAGTAATTTACTTTTTTAAGTGATATATATATATATATATATATATATATATATATATATATATATATATAATATGTGTTGTATAATATAAAATAATTAAATTTCTTTATTATATTACATGTGTATTTTTATGATACGCAACTTGCTTCTAAAATAATAGAAGCAAGTTGATCAAAAGATATTACAGACCATAATAGGTGATTATTTTATTTAAAACATAATTAAAACCATTCATTAAAAGCTATTTTATTAAAACCCACAATAATCCTATACATTTATCAGACTTGAACTTTTTTATCTTTATGAAGAAAGGAAAAGAAAACTTAAATAAATATTCTGTTATTTTTGGAAAGCTCAATTATATATAATAATAATAATAAATATTTTCACTAATATTGTTATTTTGGGTTATTAACCCAAGGTTACAAAAAAGGTAATATAATGAATGATCACAAGGTGCCTGAAAAAGTCTCATAATTCAAAATTTGTTAAAGAAGACGAAAAAATATATGTTATTGAGCCTACTGAACAATAGTATACTTAATTTAAATAATAAAAAGGTGAATATTAGTCTTAAAAAAATTAAAATATATCTCTAAGTAGATTGTTGTCGTCTTTCTAGGTATCTAGAGGTTTATGTAATTGGTGACTTTGTTAGTGATTTATTCATATATGATAAATATGTTATAGTCGAGGTATTATTATTTTTTTTTATATTTAACTAGTGTAATTATCGCACTTGTTTGTACACATTTTATAAATATGTAATATTATATTAGTAAGTAATGATATTGTAACTTTATTAAATTAATATATAAAATAAAATTATATTTACTAAAAATATTGTATTTTTATTAAGTTAATATATAAAATAAAATTATATTTATTAAAAATAAAGTGAAATATATCAAAAAATATAAAAAAATAACAGTTGATAAATAAAAAAAAGGGAAAGAATAGAGATAAACGATTTTATAAAAAAATTGTAAAAATAATAATCAATTTTAAAAAATTTCATAAATAATTATATTTTAAAGGGTAAAATTAAAATTTTAAAATATAAAAAAAAAAGAAAAAATTCTCTTTATATAATATTATATATATATATATATATATATATGTAAAATAATTATCTCTCTCATCATGAAAATATATCTGTTATTAAAATAAGAATAATAATCTATATAACAATGTAATGATAATAGCAATGATAAATAAAATTATTTTAGTTGACTATGATTTCTTTTTCGCGATTAAAAGGTATGACTTTTATAATTACATGTAATATCTTACAATCGTATTTTCAATCTTTACTCAAGCAAAATATATTTTACTTTATTCTTTTTATCTAAAAAAAATAAATAAAAATATGTATTATCTCCATTTTCCATAAATGTTAAGACAAAAAAATTATTTGCAAATATGATTAATTATTAAATAATAATAATATATTATAACACTTAAATTTTCTTAATTTTTTATGTATATTTTATATTCATATTTACACACAATTATATTTTAAAATTACAATATTTTGAATACTATAATTATCTCACGTATGCATAATAGAAGAGAATAAATAAAATAGATAGATAGTTTCATTACATGCACAATTATTCTATTTATTTTTTTTTACCTTTAATCTTTGTTTTTAATATATTAATAAAAATAGAGAGAATTGGAATAGTTAGACACACATTTAACAAAGTATATTATGTTTGTATGTAAGGGATAATCAATAGGTACCTATATTTTATTACTCTCAGTTCTTAATGTAAAATAAGATAGAAAGTAGAAAATGTATATTAATGAAAATACTAATAAATTGTCTTTTAATTTATAGAAGTTTTTGAATTCATTGCATATAACACGTGGAGGTTTAAAGAAAAAAGAAGTAGAAAATATTTAAATAAAAAAGTAATTTGAGTATGTATCTTAACATTAAAATAAGAGTATTTATTAAATAATAATCAATGCTTAAGCATTGAATAAGATAATAATATTATTTATATAGCTTCAGTGAGAAAGTATAGTTTCTTTCAATTGACATTTTCTCTTAACAGATGATATTTAGATAATGGATTACGATCAATTATGTTTAAATACATAAAATAAAATATTTACTTTAAAATATAATATAATAAATAATTAAAATAAATAATAAATAAAATATTTCGTATTTTAGTATTTTATAAAATAACTTATTTTACAGTTTAATAATTAATTTTGTTAGAATAAAATTAATTTTATTAGATATTTTTTAAATTGATATGTAATATATAATAATTAAATATTAATAACTCTATTTTATTATTATAATAAAATAATTATTAAAATAAAAATAAAATAATAACGAATAAAATAGAATAATATTTTATAATAAAATAATTAAAATAATATTAACAATTTATTGATTTAATTATTTGAATATATTTTTATTATTTCATATAACTTTTTTATTTATTGCGATTTTGTATTTTGATTTAAATTTTAACTTATATTTTCCTAAAAGGATTTCTTACATTACATATGATACCATTCAATTTCTTCACACTCTCCATTCATTTTCCTTCCATCAAAACAATCTCACTTTTCCTTTAATATTTTTTTTTTCATTTCCAACTCTAAACTCTACCCTATTAAAAATGAATTCAGTTATGGCAATATTTTGTTGTTGTTTTGGATGTGTTTTTCAGTAATTTGCTATTAATCCACCGTAAAACCTGTGTTGTATTTCAAAGAGTTTGTTACCCATTAGGTAACAATTATGCAGGTGAGTTGTTTGAGAAAATGTTTATTAGGAGAAAGATAAGCATACCTTTCCGTGTTTAGCTAATGTTTATTTGTGGGGGTTTTTCAGGCACCCATGTGAAGGGAAAAGGTGTTGGGAGTGTTTGGAAAGGGAAGGAATTGTGAGTAAAGTGGTGGGAAAAGAGGCTATGGATTGTAACTTAAGAGTTGGTTCTTTCAAATTTGTGCTTTTATGGTGTTTTTGTTAGAAAGTCACCTATCACATGAATGCTGGGATTTTTCATTACTTTACTTGATTTCGAAAGAAAACTTGACAGTTACCACAATCCCGCATCATAATTGGACATTAACAAAGCTCTAATGCTGTTTATACCATTTTTATTTGGTGGATGAACTTAATTTGGTTTTGTAACCATCATCTATTGTGTTGTGGTTTATGATACAGGTGCAGGGTTCTAACATCAATCTCACCCAACATGAGTTTCTTGTATGTGCTTCATACTGTGTCCAATCCCGTAAGTCTGTTATTTCATTCTCATTTGTATCGTTCTTTCATACCAAATTTTAATCCCTACCATTAAAAGAAAAAGAAAGTTATCAATCAGGTAGAGGGAATGTAACCTAAACGGATTAAGATAAAAGTGAATTAATTTAATTTGATTTACTTTTTGTGAGTTTTATGATAATTTTTTTAATTTATTTTATATATTTATTGTAGTGTAATTAAAATAAATTAATTTAACAAACCTTTTTTTAGCTGTGTAATTAAATTGTTAGTATATTTTATCAAATATTATTATAAAAATAATATTAAAATATGAATTTATTTGACAAACAAATTAATTAAATATCTGAATTATTCAGACATTGTTATACAATATTCTAATCTTTAAAAATATTAAAATATAAATCTAAATAATAAATAATTATAATAAAAAAATTATAAAAAATAGTAAAAATATAATAAAGAATTAGTGTTAACAATAATGTATAAAAAGTAAATTTTTATATAAAAACTTGGTTTTAGTAGCAAAGTTAGTGTATATAAATGATAGATTTTTTTTTTTAACGTAGATTTTCCCTCCATCTAAACGGAAAATAATATTAACTAAATATAAATATTTTAAAAGTATCATGTAATTCGTATATATTATTATATATATTGTTTTTGTAATAAATATTATACCATAATAAATATAAGAAATATAATTATGAATGTAAAAAGTATGCTGATAATTGAAATCACACATTTCAGGTATATATTATAAATAGATGAAGAGTTTGTTGACACTTTCTTTAATGTATCTGAAACAAAGGACGAGAGAATGACAACACAGTTTTGATGGTAATTCTAGCTGAGTTAAAACCTTTTTTAGAAAGCCAAGGTTGAAGATTTATTTATTAATGGATACTGACAAATTCCTTCTGATGTTACTACTGAGACTGCTCAACATATTATAAAAATTGTTCTTTCAGTAATTGAGACAAGGAACACCATCAGATGGCAGCTTACCTTAGATGGAGAGTTAAACAAGCCTAATATTTTTATTTACCAAACTAATCTTGGGGTAAAAGGATCTCGAATATTGCTATTCCACCTTCAAAATCCTTTAATACATTAGGATGATTTGTTAAGAAAAAGAGGAACCATCATAGTCTCTTTGCGTTCTCAGTGTCAGCAGAACAAAGAAACGATGGAGCATCTGTTCTTCAGCTGCTCTTATGCTTCAAAGCTGTAGTAGTGGCTTAGTACTGTGCTAGTATAAGTATATTTGATGCTTCTATTGAATCTCTTCTGTAGGTTTGCAATGCATCTTAGAGTGTGTTAGTAAAAGGTTTGGTAATGTTGGACATTCATATCAGGATATTAAAAATAAGATATATTCTGCCGTAAATATGACTTTCTGTATCTGCAAAGGCAACATACCTTTATCTCCATTTTACTTGCTATTCAGTAAAAAGGCTAAGCAAAGCCTTGGGAACAGGATTAATATGCTTGACAGAAAAAGAAAATTTTGGTGCGATTCAATCTTATTTAAAACCTTCCTCAAGACTAAATTTTTGTGTTTGTTTTCTCAGCAGCTTTAGATTCCTTCAGTGATTTTAGCTCATCTAACAGCTGCATCAAGCTGTTGTAAGACGATCCACCCTCCTCTATGCTCTTCTTGGAAGCACCTGCAAGTTCTCTTGCCCTCCTTCTGATTTCTGTGCTCTCTTCTTTTCCCATCAACTCTACCACAGCCTTTGCAATCTCTTCCCTTCCCACCATTGCATCCTCTCCCAGGCTTGTCCAGAACTTGTTTTCTTTAGCTCCCACCGGAACTCCAATCTTCAACACATCAACTAGCAGCTTCTCGTTGTAAAATTGCTCTGCAAACATTGGCCATGTGATCATTGGCACTCCAGCACTCACACTTTCAAGGATCGAATTCCAACCACAGTGAGTCACTATTCCTCCTATGGCAGGGTGGTTCAATATCAGCAGCTGTGGTGCCCAGTTCCATATGATATAACCCTTCTTGCTTCTTTTCATCTTCTCCTCAAACTCTTGAAGGAAAATGTGTCCATTGTCATTTTCATCTTTTTTTCGTGCAACCCAGATGAAATTACAGCCAGAAATTTCGAGCCCGTGAGCAATTTCAACAATTTGAGCATGAGGGAGCCTCGTGAGGCTCCCAAAACTTACATAAAGTACAGACTCATTTTGCTTAGAGTTAAGCCAATGTAGCCACTCTGAATCTTGTGCAAAGTCCTCCTTGTGTCCCCTAGTGACCTTTTCCTCACCCCCCTTGTTAGCCCAGGCTGAAACTGGTCCTACACTCCAGCACTTGATCCCCTTTGTACTTTTATAAAGAAGCTCATAATCACCTTCAAGTTCATGAAAACTGTTGCACAGTGTTCCATAACTTCTGATCTGTGATTCATAGGCTTCATTCATTAAGTCTGAAAATTCATCCTTAGTCTTTACCCATTGTTCTAGCTGCAAGTTGGTCATCTCAATATTATGTGGAAGACCAGGAATTGAGAACTTCTGGGTGGCAGAAACTAACCTCTCATGAGGCTTATGCTTTGTGATAAAATGAGTCGCACAGCTTGCGAAATGGCTTGCACTGTAAAAGTAAAGCCTTGGAATGCCTAGTTTTGCAGCTGATTCAACTGTCCAAGGATACAGCAGATCAGTTACAAGACAATCTGGTTGCAGATCCTGAAACAGAAGCTCAAATGGACCTTGGAGCATCGACACTCCATAAAAGATTTTACCAATTATATCTGGGGAAGTGCCATCTTTGAGGTTTTCAGCACCATCAGGGAGACCAAGTTGGGCTGTTGGGAATGGTACCACTTGAGTTCTGATGTGGTATCCACTATTGAAGTCACTGTCTATGGCGTTTTGGAATGTCAAAGCATTAGCATGGGTAGTGATAATGGTAACACTAACACCATATCTGGCAAAAAGCCTTGCTGTATCCACCATGGGGTTCAAATGACCAGGAGATAGATATGGTAGAAAAATTACATTGAGTTGGTGGGATTCTGTCTTCATTGCAAACTGTGCTTAGAAAAAACCACTCACACTTCTCCTTCCAAACACAAATCACAGCTTGTACCTCTCTTTCAACTTTCCACAGCCATTTTTCAAGTAGTTAGTGCTATTCTTTTTATATGACCACTAGACTTAAAACAAGAACCATTTGCATTTAATTATTAACATCATTTGGCCGGTTCTTGGTCTCCCCGTTCTTCTTGACATGTTTCTTTCGTTAGCTTCTGCCACAAACGGTTAGTGAGATCATTTTATTCATGGTTAACTTCTTTTTTTGTAGCCTTTTGAACTGTATCTTCTTGTCTCCTACTTTTGTTTTTGTTGGAGTAGTTAATGTCAAACTATCAATGCATAAGAGAACATACTACAATAGAAAAGCTTGTTTATATTCTGCAGATTTTTTTTCTTAAATAGGTGACATAACATATATTTATATTAATATGGGATATTCTAAGATATGGAATAAAAGGAGAAATTATAAGAGAGTTCTTATTTATAAGGAATAATTGCTCCTATTTACAAGGAGTAATTGTTGGGAATTTCTAATAGCTGTCCATAAAAGATATAAATAATAACAAAATACATTTATACACGTTAACGGTTAAAACAAGGTTTGAAATAGACTACCATATTTTAGGTTGAAAGTGTCAAACTTAAAAGTATGCTAATGTCTGTTTCTATGTACTGACGGCCATAAACTTTGTTAAAATGATCATCAAACTGCATAATCAGGTTAAAAAATAGGTGGATTAATCTGGCTTAGAACTTGTTAATGTCATCTATTTTGTTCCCTAACAAGTAAAAAACACTCGTTGTAGTTGAAAAATATGAACCACTAGAAGAACAACACATGGAAACTTGGTATTGTTGCAAAAGAAACTGAGTTATCATCGACAGAGCACAGGACCAAAATGTGAATATTCCATCAACCTACCTTTTGCCCCCTTATTATACCATAGGCCGGTGGTTTTGTCATTATATATATATATATATATATATATATATATATATATATATATATATATATATTATTATTTATATTATAAAAATATATATAATTAATAAATAAATATATTATAAAAAATATTGACTGTCTCTATA
>Ga0099822_1004549_pt1 | contig 18067 bp, 6 predicted proteins | sample CowpeawhiteBW_FD_76839 | JGI IMG/M metagenome (GOLD analysis project Ga0099822, IMG submission 76839) | Root nodule microbial communities of legume samples collected from California USA - Cow pea white BW | ecosystem: Host-associated > Plants > Roots > Nodule | place: USA: California | collected...
CTTGTAAAAGTAACCGTTAAATTTTAAAAATTTAATAAATAATTAAATTATAAAGGGTAAAGTTGGAATTATGAAATGTGGACACAAAAGAGGGAATCCCCTTTATATATAGTTATAGATATCTATAATAATATATGTAATGATATATAAAATAATATATAAAGAGATACTTTTCTTTATCTATTTCGTTATTTCAATTTTATCCTTAATTATTATTCTAAAATTAATTATTTTATAAATAGTTTATTTTTAATTGATACTCTAAAAATCTCTTTTGTCTTCAATATTTGTTTTAAAAAAATTTCTTATGTACATATTCTATTTTTCTAATCTTATGTTTAACAACTATTTTAAAAATTCATTATAGGTTCTTTATTGAACTGAACCGAACCAAGTCAAATTGAATCGAACCGGAACAGACCGAACCGGACCAAATCGAACCGCACTGAACTGCACTGAACCAAAATGAACAGGACAAGATCGAACTGCACCGAACTAAACCGCACTGAAACCAAACGAACCAGATCAGACCGAACCGAACCGAATTGAACTGAACCGAACCAAATTGAACCAAAATGAACTGGACCAAAACGAATCGAACTGAACCACACTAAACTGACTCTAACCGGACCAGACCAAACCAAACTAAACCGAACCGGACTAGACCAAACTGAATTGAACCGAACTGAACCACACTGAACTGAACCAAGCCGGATCAGACTGAATCGAATCACACTGAATCGGACTGCACTAAATCGAATCAGATCAAACCGAACCGTACTGAACCGAATCGGACCGAACCAAACCAAACTAAACCGAACCAAATTGAACTTAAATACTCTTTAGTTGTGCTGAATTTTAAAACACCTCCAAAAAAAAAGGAGAAAATTTAAAGGAAAATTTAACACTTTCATAATTAATTAATATAGAGCAAAAGCATAGTCGTTTTGTAATGTGCGCAAAAAATGTCATACCCAAAAGTTTGTTCAGCACCAAACCACAATCGTAAGGTCCCTCTTAAACAATTGAAACATAATGTTTTCCCCCAAATTAAATATAGCAAGTGTATAAACAATAACATAAACATACATTTTCAATAAAAAAAATCCAAATGACAAACTTGAATTGGTTTGTATTCACCTTTCACACAAATAACTATTTTGTCAAAGTGGAGAATATAGAGTTCCGAAATTTGTAAAAGCCTAAATATTTAAGAAAAATATTATAAGACGATGAAAATAAATGTAAATGGGAGTAGTGAAGCATTGAGTATAAAAAAATGAGAAGAAAGCAAAAGACATATAAGAGAAGGATAAAATGTTAGTTAGAATTAAGGTTCAAAAAAAGACATATCAGTGGAGTGGATGTGAGATGTTAGAATTGCAGTCAAGGTGGTAAGGTGGGACGACGAGAGCAAGACGACATGACCTTATATAGTAGTGCTGAAGATGAAAAGTTCACGATCATTGTCTCAACGGTGGTAATTGAACTAAAAAAGTAGAGCGCACAGTGTTTAGGATAAGAGGCCATTGAGGAAGAATGAGAAAATAAAATACATAATTCAATTAGTGATTAGTTAACCCGTAGAAGTTCAGTTTTTTAAAAATAAAAGGTAAACCAATACTGTTTAATTTTTATTATTTTTTTCTTACTTTAATATTAAATTTTTATTAAAAATAGTTTTGTTTTTGTTTTTTACTTTCATATAATACAGGTAATTATAATTAAGTTTAGCTAGATTAATTTTGTTCATCTATAACAATAACCCTTTTATGTCTATATTTCATTATTCTAATTTTACCCTTAATTATTTTTTAAAAACTAATTATTTTATAAATAGTTTACTTTTAACCGTTGGTCTAAAAATCTCTTTTGTCTTCAATAGTTGTTTTAAATACCTCTCTTATGTACATATTTTATTTTTCTAATTTTACGTTTAACAACTATTTTAAAAATTCATTATATATTCTTTATTGAACTAAGCCGAATCGAATTAAATTGAATCGAACCAGACCAAATCGAAATGAACCAAACTAAACCGGATCGGACCAAACTGAATCGCACTAAACCAAATTGAACCGCTCTAAAATGAATTGAACCGAACCGAACCACACTGAACCAAAACGAACCAAACCAAACCAAATCAAATCAAACCAAACTGAACCTCCTCAAACCAAACTGAACCGAAATGAACCACACCAGACTGAACCGAACCAAACTGAACCGAACTGAACCGCATTAAACCAAAACGAACCAGACCAGACCAAACCGAACTTAACCAAATCAAACCGCACTGAACCAAATCGAACCGGACCAGACTGAATCAAATTGCACTGAATCGGACCGTGCTAAACCAAACCAAATCAGACCGGACCGAACTGAATTGAACCGGAACAAACCAAACCAAATCGAACTGAACTTAAATATTCTTTAGTTGTGCTGAATTTTAAAACACCTCCAAAAAAGAGGAGAAAATTTAAAGGAAAAGTTAACACTTTCATAATTAATTAATATATAGCAAAAGCAGAGTCGTTTTGTAATGTGCGCAAAAAATGTCATACCCAAAAGTTTGTTCAGCACCAACACCACAATCGTAAGGTCCCTCTTAAACAATTGAAACATAATGTTTTTTCCCAAATTAAATATAGCAAGTGTATAAACAATAACATAAACAAATTATACATTTTCAATAAAAAAAAATCCAAATGACAAGCTTGAATTGGTTTGTATTCACATTTCACACAAATAACTATTTTGTCAAAGTGGAGAATATAGAGTTCCGAAATTTGTAAAAGCCTAAATATTTAAGAAAAATATTATAAGACAATGAAAAAAATGTAAATGGGAGTAGTGAAGCATTGAGTATAAAAAAATGAGAAGAAAACAAAAGACATATAAGAGAATGATAAAATGTTAGTTAGGGTTAAGGTTCAAAAAAAGACATACTAGTGGAGTGGGATGTGAGATGTTAGAATTGTAGTGAAGGTGGTAAGGTGGGACGACGAGAGTAAGACAACATGACCTTATATAGTAGTGACGGAGATGAGAAACTCACGATCATTGTCTCAATGGTGATGATTGAACTAAAAAAGTAGTGTGCGCGGTGTTTAGGATAAGAGGTCATTGAAGAAGAATGAGAAAATAAAATACATAATTCAATTAGTGATTAGTTAACAGGTAGAAGTTCGATTTTTTAAAAATAAACGGTAAAACAATACTATTTAATTTTTATTAATTTTTTTCCATTTTAATATTTAATTTTTATTAAAAATAGTTTTTTTTTTGTTACTTTAATACAATACGGATAATTATAGTTAAGTTTAGTTAGATTAATTTTGTTGATCCCTAAAAGATAAAATAATTTAAGAAAAATATTATAAGACGATGAATAAAAAATTGAAATGGAAGTAATGAAAGATTGAGTATAAAAAAAATGAGATGAATGCAAAAGACATATAAAAGAAGGATAAAATGTTAGCTAGAATTAAAGTTCAAAAAAAGACATACCAGTGGAGTGGGATGTGAGATGTTAGAATTGCAGTGAAGGTTGTAAGATGGGACGACGAGAGCAAGGCGACATGGCCTTATATAATAGTGACAGGGATGAGAAACTCACCATCATTGTCTTAATGGTGGTGATTGAATTAAAAAAGGAGTGTGCATAGTGTTTAGGCTAAAAGGCCATTGAAGAAGAATGAGAAAATAAAATACATAATTCAATTAGTGAGCAGTTAATAGGTAAAAGTTCAGTTTTTTTAAAAATAAACGGTAAAACAATACTGTTTAATTTTTATTAATTTTTTTTTATTTTAATATTTATTTTTTATTAAAAATAGTTTTTTTTTTACTTTAATACAATACAGATAATTACGTTAGATTCATTTTGTTGATTCCTAAAAGATAAAATAATTTTATAAAAATGACGTATTCTTAAATATAAAGAGAAAATAGAATAAACAAAAAATCATAACAAAAACATAACGTACAACTAAAGGAAGATATCAAAAATATTTATGAGACTTATTGTTACTATATTGGTCAAGTCAATTTTATCAATATTTTTTTTACAAAACAATTAAAGCTTCCTTTGAATATCTTTTATTTATTTTTTAATTCCTTTATTATTTTTTAGTGTTTTATTACTTTTCGTTTTATTTCAAGAGGTCCAAATTGAACCTTTTACAATCTTGATTTATCTTAATAATTCCTTTTAAGGTTACATTTTTATATGATTAAGTGTACACATAATTTCATGCTATAATAAAGTTATCAAGTCTACTACGAGAAAGATATTAATCTATCTCAAATGTTAAATTTTGTCTAAAATAACTACAAATCTCTTCTACAGTGGCAAAATATTAAGAGTAAAGATCCAAAATTTATAAACCATTTTGAAAATTTCATTTAATAAACAACAACTAGATAATCAAATCAAAGAGATGAAGAAGCACATGACAATTTTTTTTTCCAGCAAGCACGTGACAATGTAAATGCAATAAGTATGAAGAAAGGAAATCTCTAATACATTTAAAGGTTAATCAACAAGTAATTATAAAATATTTACAATAAGAATTAAAAAATACATTTTGTGTTGTATTAAAATAATGTTAACATATGACTGATTGTGTTTATTCTTTATATATTGTTATAGATGAATGAAAAAGACTTTTTCTTTTGCGCTCCTATGATTTCTAACAACAGTCACATGTTTCAAAACAACCTTCTACCATTCCTAAAGGGACTTCAATATTACCTATTCAACAAGATTTTTGGAACAAACTTTATGAAGTTCTAAGAACATGATTTCAAAAATAGGGTTTTTGGAAGAAAATTTTTGAAATAAAATTTCTAAAGCATATGAAATACATTTTGTAAAGAGCTTTCTAGACCAGAATTTTCAAAATAAGCTTTCCAGAATATATGAAATGCTTTTTTGTATGAACTTTTCGGAACAAACTTTTCAAAACATATAAGATGCAGTATGAAATAGGATTTCAAGAACAAGATTTCCGAAACAAATTATTCAGAACGAGTTTTCTTGAACAACTTTTCATACATTATCATTGGTTTACACTCTCTTTTATTGCTTCCTCTAAAAAGGATTGCAACAACAATGGAGAACATAGGTGTAGTGACAATGGTGACGGATGCGGAGGTTCGGTAGCCGCAATGACATGGTTCAACGATAAAAGATATTTTAATATTTTTGCTTTTAGCATAAGAGTTAAACTTAACTCAAATTTCTATAAAATATTAAAAAATACGAACACACAGGCATAATAACGCATGTGTTTTTGCTACAACAACAAAAATCATTACAAATCCATACTCGCTACAACAACAATATTTGTGTTTATCAAAATATATGCATCAATGAGGTTATTAGTATTTCTTCAATATTTGTATATCATTACATATACATTTAATGTCTTATTAGTAAATAACAATATTCAATGAAATACTTTCATCACGTCATTTTACATATGATGAGACTTATTATTTTTTCACATAAAAGAAAATAAATTGTGTTTGAAAAATAATAAATTTGACATTAATAATATTATTATTTATCCCATTATTTAAATTTCTAGAACTATACTCTATTTGACAAGTCTTTATTTGTAGCATTTGCATTATCATTGAATTACTTATTAACCAGAAGAGATTGTAAATCTCTTCACAATTTGATTAATTATCTTTTTCACTTGTTTTAGAGATCATTCTACCTCCTTTTCTCTTTTTATTTTGTAATTGTGCTTCACACCACCCAAATATCCATGAAGCAACTCATAAACATAAATGATAAATCTTCATCACTCTAACTAACACATCAAAAACTTGTTCACCTCTAACAGAAAAAGTTATTGGAACAAATAACACTCTTATTCAGTACATTCTAGTTTCCTATAACATTCTACCGCACATGTTTCCTGTAGAGATTTTCAGAACCCTTGTCCAACGTTAAACCCTCTTCAATTAAACACCAAATAAAACCAAATCAATTAAAATTATTATAATTAAGGATTGATATTCATACATGCAATAATTGTTATAATGGATTGATATTCATGCACATCGAGTTTTGAATTTGAATGTTTTGGCTAACTCGTGTAGGCTTGACTTATTCTGAAATGATGGAAATTTAAGTATGAGTCTAAGTTTTATATTAGGTAAAAATGAGAAAGTCAAACACTATATAAAAATAAAGATTCATAAATTCATTGTCAGATTTTTGGTTGAGAGTGGTGTCAATTTCTTATATGGTTGGGCTCAGGTCTCATTGGTGTTTGTTCTCCCTAGTGATATTCCTCCTTAAAAACCAAAGTGGTATTAGAACCAATGGTTAAAACCAGCTCAGACGAGTGCAGTATGATTCTTATATCGAAAGTCTTCTTGACAAGGGTTCTTTCCTTTTAGGTGGATACCTAAATGCCAAATATTCCTAATAATCTATCTTCGGGAAAATACGATGATTATTTTGCCATTTGAGGTGTTAATTTTCCCACTAAAACATCGCCTGTTTCGACCCACGATCCGAAAATCACAATTTTGTTTTTGTCTAAATTTTGGAGTAATTTGGCTTCTAGATGTGGAATTTTATTATTGAATCTTTCACAACCATAGCTTTAAAAGGACTCACCCTTAAGGGGGAGAGTGAGAGTGTTGGAAATCTAAGTGTGAGTCTAAATCTCACATTGGGTATAAATGAGAAGGTGAAACACTATATAAGAATAAAGACTCATAAACCCAACTCATTGTCTTAAGTTTCTTGGGTTGAAAGTGGTGTCAATTCTTTATGTGGTTGGGCTCGGATTTCATTGGTGTTTGTTCTCTCCCGTAATATCCCTTAAAAAACCTAACATGAAATATGTTCAAGAATTTATTTTGTTGCTTATATGCTTTGGGTATTGAATTTGTGACAGGTATTCTGAATTTAATGGGTTTACTTAAGAAAACGAGTTTTATGACAATGCGAGGAAGAAGATGAAAGGAACATTGTTGTTTGTAACAACCACAAGAGGAAAATGGTGGGTCAGGCCCAACGTTTGAGTTGGAGTCGAGAATGTTCTCTTAACAATTGTGTTAGGTTTATAGACAGGTAAGTTTGGGAATTGGATCTAACGAGGTAAGTGGTTTGTAATTTGAAATCAGTTGTCGTGTGGTTCCTTCTTGAGTGGCATGTGTGTTATGTTATGATGTGACTCACACCTTAATGCTTTTATTTAGATGGCGTTGCCTACAAGCTATTCATCGTGTTATTTTGGACATCAATAAATTATATGAAAAATCAAAATAAAAACACTTTTTTCATGCACATATTATTAAGGATATTTTTATTGAAAAATGAAAATAATTTTGAACTAATTTAGTATATTACTTTTATAAGTGTGTAAATTTAGTAATTTTTATTTAATTTTATTAATCAAATTTATTTGACATTTTGTATATCAAACGGTAAAAACTTAAATATTAATATAAAATATTTTTAAAATGTTAAATAAATATAATAGTGAAAAAAAATTAATATATTTCAAAAACTAGAAAATGAAATTAAATAAATTAAAAATAGACTAATTTCAATTTTTATTCAAAATAAAAATAAAAATATATTTATTGTTAAAAGAAATAAAAAAATAAAGTAAGTGTTAATTTATTTGCGTGGTTATATTCGTTTCTTTTATTTTTTGTGTGTGGTATTTTAACACTACCAAATAGATATAATTATGAATTTATTTTTTTATATTTTCAAATATTTAGGTTATTATTATTTCCGGAATATCTATTTTTGTCAAATTGTTTTCCAAATTATATATTTTAATCTCATAATAAATCTCCACTATCTTTGTGCGTATACTCTTCATTTTTTTAATTTTAAAAAATAATGCCGCTTATACTTTTCTATTTGTTTATTTGAATAATTAATCGTATTTTTCGTATAGTTTTAATTTTTTAAATTTATATCTTTGGTAAATGAAAAAATCAACACTATGTACACACACGAAGTTCTGTTCAATCCTTTTAATGAAATAAATAAGGGCCCTATCTGACGTTTTCTTCTCTTTGAAAAATAAACATTTTCCTTACAAATGGAGAAAAATATTTTAATATTTTACTATATTAAAATACACTTGTTGAAAACCAAGAACTTTATTTGCAAGTAATATTTTGAGAGATAAAACATATAACTTTAAAATTACATTCACTCGAATTATAATAAGTGTTTTATAATATATGTATATATTATGATTAGATTTATACAATACTTATATTAATACAGTTAAAAGTCTTTAGTTGAGTGTGTTGCTTCGTATGATATTAATAGATTAATCATTTAACTTAACTTACTCATATATGAATGAAGAATAATTTGATGAACACGAATAAAGAATACTTTGTGATGAACATGGGTTATTCTAAATAGAATGAAAATGGGGTTTGGATTACATTTATTAACATAATATGAGGTTGTTGGTTTTCAGCATTTATGAGTTTAAAAAATAAAGTTTATATTAAATAATAACGTATAGAAGGTAACAGGGAGAAGGTAAAGTTATTCGAAGAAAACTTTGATATGGGTAAGATTCTTGATAGGTTAATTTTATGGTTATACTTTAATTTTTAGGTGTGTACTCTAAAAGTTGTGTGAAAGCTTCCGTAGTTTTGGAAGTTATGTTTTCTTCGAGAATAAGTTACTTTAAGCAATGTAAGTCATCTTAAACTTTCTAGAATCAGGAATGATGATCACAATCTTAGTTTAAATTGATGATGTTAATGATAAAAAACACATACTAATTAAATTGATTGTATTATGGTCATTGATATTGTTTTAGATATTTTGAAATCAAAATCAAGATGTCTATGTAAAAATTGTGATAGGTTAATTTAGATAGTGTATTATGGTGATTAAAACTAAGTTAATAGGTTGAGATTTATGATATAATTGTTTTAAAAGTTGTGGTAGTATGTTTTCAAGGACTATGTTTTATTGTGATATATATTTCAATATATTTGGGTTGGTTGTTTGAGTGAGACTTAAGTGATAATATTAAATACATGAACATGGTTAATTGTATGATGGTCATTCGATAATATTATATTTTTTTCTTAAGTTATGATTTGCGTTTGAATGAAATAAATATTGAAATATTATTTCTTCTTTATAATTTGTATTATTCAAATAATATATAATTCCTTAAACTGCAAATATTTAGGATGTTTTCGCTTATGAATGTGAAAAAAATGATTTGAGTGAAATGAATAGAATGTGTTTGAATAGATTAGAGAGTGAAACTTTCATTGTTCACTTAAATACTTTGTTTGGATCCTATAACAGATATACAAGGAACTACAATTTATTAAAAAAGTTCAAATTTCAAGATAAACAAATGCTAATAGATGTAATTTTAGTTTTAAAACTTTATTTTCATAAATACAAAAATTTGCAACGAAATGGAACATATAAATATATAAACAAATTGATTATCTATAACAATATACAAAGAGGATTCTCCTTTTTGTGTCCACATTTTAAAATACCCATTTTACCCTTTAAATATAATAATTTATTAAATTTTTAAAAATTGACCGTTGCTTTTACAAGATTTTTATAAAATCAGATGTCTCTACTTCTTTTCTTCGTATTTATTTATTAATGATTATTCCTTCATCTGTTATCATATATTTCACTTTATTTTTAATAAATGTAATTGTGATTTATATATTAATTTAATAAGATTACAATATTATCACCTACTAATATAATAACATGCATATTTAAAAAATGCATACACACATGTGCGGAAGCGCCTGTGTTTATGCTAATATATATATAAAATAATTGATTCGTTTTATTTTAAATATATATGTAATAATTATATATTAATTATATGTATATTATATATATATATATATATATTATAATTATATATAATTATTTATTATTTTTCAATTATAATAATAATAATTATTAATATTAAATTTAATTAAATTTATTAAAAATAAATTAAGTTTTATTAATCACATCATATCTAAATTTGTTTATGTACATCTACTTAAATTGCACTATCTTTCTCTTAATCTTAACAATTCTATTTACACCTACAAATCGACTTACATCAACACAGGCTCACTCGCCCGAATCGACACCCCAATCTAAACACAACATAAGAGATTCGGAGGTGAACGAGAGTAAAGTTTGTTAGTAATAAATTAAAAAATAAGTTCAATTGAAAGAAAACTAAGATTACTAAATTGTCTTTGACACTGAAAGTAATCTAAAATTATATTTATATGAGTTGGATTTATTTTATAAAAAATATTTAAATGAATAAATTAAAAAAAACTTTTTAATAAAATAATAATAAGAATACACTATATTGACTTCTTCAACATTTTTTTTGATAAACAATTTAGAAATTTAGAGTATTAATTATTGTTCTAAGCATAAGTTTAAAAGCCTAATTTTTATATTATTATCATAATTATGCAATATTATTGGTAAATTATGGTGAATTAAAAAAAATGAATAAATGATATAATAATATTTTTTGTCAAATCACCTTAAAATCATATCATACGAAGAGAGATATGAAAATAAGAAAATCTTTTTATTTCTTCATTTTTTTTTCTCTCTCAACTTCTTACAATTGAACACGAACTTATTTTCAAATCATGTCTCTATAATCTCTTTAAACAATAAATTCCTTCAAGTTATTACAACATTAATAATTAGCAGATTATAAGTTTTTGTTGTGCTTTTTTATTTTTTATATAAACTTTTAGAGAAGAAAACATTTTTGTTTCACTAATATATTTTTTATTGCTGATAAAAAAAATTCAAACACGAACTAATAATTTCTCAAATATGTTAGAGTTTATAGTTGGAGAAGGAAGAATAAGTGTGAAATCCTTCTCCCATAAAAAGAAATTAGACAATTAAAAATTAACAAGATTCTTGTATTTTTATTTATATAAATACATATTTTATGCAAAGAATTTGCATGGCCCCATGGAGTGAAAGTAAATATACGAAATTGCACTACGATAGTGTACGCGTATAAACTCATATGTATAAATTTGGTACAATTATATTGTATGGGTAGCATGTGCAATCTTACCGTGGTGCTGCCTAACCTTAAAACTCAAAACATTTTCGTGTTGCGTAATTTCCAAACCTCACAAAAATGCCTTAGCACGAATCTGTGTTTTCGATTGGGTTGTCCTGTGACGGGACACAATGAACATGCTAGAACACTATGGATCTACTCACCTTACTATACTTCATTTTTTTTCTTCTAATTTTATAATCATTCGACCAATTTTTTTTAGACTAACAAAAACTATAAAATACAATATGTACAAAAATAATAAAAATTGAAACTGAATCTTAAACACCCACTTATTCAAAACTAAACAAAATACCACAATTAAAATTTAAAAACAAAAAAATATCAAATAGTTTTATTTAAAATATTAAAAAAAGTGTAAATGGATTAGCATTACGAATAGCACACTCAAGAAACCCAAACCAAACGATGATGGAGCATTGCGTATTTGAGTACAGATTCTTGAATTAAATTTTGAATGCTTAATACACACAACACTTGCATTATTGGAGGATTTTTGAAAATAGTAGCCATGTAAAAAGCATTGCAACACAAAGGAGATATTTTATTCTCCAAACTTATCTTAAATGCAAAAATGACTAAGTCTTATGTCGTATCCCACACGTCCCTTTCTTCAAAAGAAACTCGTTTATTTTTATCTCAATGAAAAGAAAAAATCTGTTATAATTATTCAGATCCCTAACTTCTCCGTGTGATATACGTGTGTAAGTCACAGTATTACGTGCATGCTATCCCTTCAAAATACGATTTAAAGAGGCCACGCACACAAGTTTCAGTTTTCAGGAAGAAAATGTATACATTGTTTTTTTATGATCCTTCTTTGTTTGGGTTTGTGACAACACTATCATTTGTTTTTTCAGTTGATGTTTTTCTCCGATGAAAGATTTCCGTTAGCCTGAAAAATATATGGAAACCGTCCTTTTCAATTGTTTATGGAATGGAACTATATATTGCTGTGATCTCGATTTTATTTTCTTTTCTTGTTGGGTTCCTTGGCAGAAGAACACGTAGCGTTGTTGGGGCATGCTGAAAAAGATTTTGAGAGAGGAAAAAAAAAGGTGGTTTTTAAATAAAAGAAAAAGTTATGAAAACTAGCAAAAACACGTGTCGTTCCTCGCATAAAGTATACACAATCTTATGACTTTTATGAGTAATTGATAAAAAAAAACAATTTAATATATATATATATATATATACTATTTATAAAAAAATTATCCAATTAAAATATGACATCAAAATGTGTATTTTCCCTTTTTATATAATGATATAAATAAAAATGGGGTTAAATATGTTCTTCGTCCCTTAACTTTCAGTGAATTTTGGAATTAGTCCATTTTAAAACTTTGAACCAATTTAGTCTTCCATCTTTTGAAATACGTGGATTTAGTCCTTTTAATCAAATTTTGTTAAGTTTATTTGACATTTCAAGCGCATTTCACAGTAATAGTTGACTTAACATTAAAGCAAAAATGTGTCAAGCAATATAAACAACTCAAATACAATCCTAAAATGCATACGAAACATCAAATAAACCTAACAAAATTTGATTCAAAGGATTAAATCCACGTATTCCGGAAGATGAAGGACTAAATTGGTCCAAAGTTTTAAAATGGACTAATTCCAAAATTCACTGAAAGTTAAGGGACCAAAAACATATTTAACCCATAAAAATGTTTATATGGTTAAACGAGTATACTCCTATTATTTTAATTTCCTTGATTTAAAAAATACGTTAGTTTAAATATGATTTATTAACAATTATAGAAATACCTTCCTTTTAATTTGCTTGATATTCCTACTCTAGCTATATACTCTTGTAAATTTTTGTACACACCTTTAAATTTGTATCAAACAAGTGATTTAGCAATTTGAGCCGAATTTTCCATGACTAGTTCAATGTTTGATAAAAGTAAAGAAAATAATAGAAATTGAAATTTTGATTTCATTAGAAACACGTCTTAAAAAAAAAATCAATAGAAGAAAGTTCTTCGTATAAAATAAATAATATATTACTTAAGTGACTTGTGAGTCTTTATTGAAAACAAAAAAATATTTAACTGAGTAAGCGTAAAAGTATTTTTTTCATTAAATCAAACGAAAATTTTGGTTTTTAGTTTATCGATGAATTTTAAAAAATTTAATTATCGATAAATTATATTAGTCAAAGAGAAAAATGTAATATCATTAGATTTTAACTATGAAAAATCCGTTACTAATAACAATTTTAGATTATTTATAGATTTGACCGATTGAATTTATCGATAAATATTTTCATAATTAATTAAGTTACAATTCATTTTGACGGATTTATTTTTATTAATAAGTCTTGTCAATAAATATAATTTTATTAAAAAAAATTGTTTTTATCGATAAAATTTCGTCAAGTAATTTATTTATTTTTAGTTCCATATGCAAAGATCGATGACAAAATTATATCGATCATCTTTCTTACCGGTATTAAGTTAGGGATTAAATAATATATTTAAATTCTAATAACTTAGACAACTTCGTGTAAATGAAAATATCAAATAATAATAAGGTATTTTATTATTTATTTGAGATGAGAATATAGTGATACTTAATAGATGTCGATGGAGTCACCTTATTACATAAGAGTTGTAAAAAATAATTTTCAATACACAGAAAATATAATTATTTAGTATTTGAGCTCAAACTTAACAAAAATTGTGTATTTTTAAATGTTTAAATTATCGTTTAATATCTTTAGTAGACAAACGATATATCTGATTATCAATTTAATTATTGAATATAAATTGTTTTGAATAATTAATTTGTCTTTTATATATTTACATTTTGTGTTTTGTTGCAAGTATTGACATCAGATTCCAAACATATAAGAAGAAGTTATTTAGATAGACTTTAAATTATATATGTATATTTTCCCATGGAAACAAAGTTGTGTAGATATTTAGTTCTAAGATATTTTCTCTTACAACAGATAATTTGAAAACCTTATATTATTTATCGTTTGATTAATTTAAGAAAAAAACTAACCTAACCCCGTTTCCTAGCATCGATTACTTGTCTATTTGTATTTTTGTCGATTTGTATTTTATTAGTGTTCTATTTAGACTCTGAGAGTATATTTTAACAATTTTTGTTTGCACAAGTTTCACCAATGAAATACATACATATATATTATAAAAATTAATTTGATAGTACAAATATTAAAAACTTAAGAAAATATATTTATGATATATTTTAAAAGTATAAATAAATATAATGAATTAAATAATGGTTAGATATCACACACTCACTATATATCACTACTTTCAAGATATTTCATAGTTAGTAATATATTTTATGATTGTAAAAGTTCTTTCCCACTAATGAAAACGTCTTATTCTAATCACTTTCCGAAAGGGATTTTCATGGAATCCAAATACAAGGAATCGTACAGACACTGAGGAATTGGATTTTATCATATCTTTAACCTAATGTTTCAATTCAATCTCATCCCATACGTCATGAACTCGTGCATTTTCCTTTTCTTTCTCACTAAAGTTTTGTGTTTCTGTTTTTCGACATAAAGCAAGATCCATGATTCACAATATATTATGTGGGTTTGGTCATGGAAGTTATGAGAAAGTAGAAAACACCAAAGTAATTTGGTAACACAGAGAGTTTGGATAAGGATCAGAGATGAGGAACATTCTGTTTGGTCAACCATGGATTCAATAACTTTTTATACAAAAAAAAAAAAAGTTATGTTTTTTGCGCAAGCTAAAAGGTGTTTCAAAGATTTTTTATTTTTTTTCTTTCGATGACTTGTCACGTTATTATTAGATTTTGTTAATATGATGATGTATATGTTGACTACGTCTCTATGAACATGAAAAAATCTCTCTAAAAAGTTATATAATAAACAAAAAAATGAAAAATCTCTTTTAGAAAACTCTAAAAAGTAGAAAGTTAAACATAACGACCACACGTAGATCACGGTTATTCAAAACTTCCACAGAAACCAAGACTTTTCCAAATTTTCACGCTGCATCCAAAAATTGGTTCTAGAAATTCTTACTTTTGACATTATCACTGTTAATATGATGTCGTCAATTTGAATTTAAACTGAAGTGTTTTCTCAGTTTGAGTGAAAGTCAAACGATATTAAATCAACCTTCTAGTTCAACATTTATGTCAAAACTATAAATAAAAAAGTTGTAGAAAGAGATGATATTGACAGTAAATTATATAAACGTTATATTATTTACACAATATATTTTAATCAAAATTATTTTATGTATCTCTATCTCAAATAAATTAATTATTTTATTTCATCCTTCTCTGTTGTATAATTTCTCACGCGAAAATTGTGTGATATAATTTTTCATTGCAGAATTATCTTCATTATATAGTCCAAAAAACAATTATGTTTAAAACAGAAACTCAACGACTTCAACGGGTATTTTATTTGTGACGACGCTTACGTTTATCATTGTAATCCAAGCTTTTAATTCAAAACTTAATGAATGTTATATCAATCTTAAAACGTTTGGATTATACAGGTTTGTTTAAGATTTTGATATTAAAATTATTTTTTTCAAAATAATGTTCTAAAAAATTGGTTAATAAACTAATTTAGTATATTTTAAAAATATAAAAAATAACACTTAAGAAAAATATTGCGTTAAATATATTTTTGAAAATTATTTTATGTTGGTAAAAGTTTCCGTATTTTAAATTATAATTATTAAATATAGTTTATTCTCGGAAGTGATTTTAAGTTATTTAAAATAAATATAAAAAGTGTTTTTCTTAAAAAAATTACAATCAAAGAGAATAAAAACTACTTTTATCCAATGATTTAAGTCTCATGGCTCACATAGATAACACAAATCGTACATACCTAAGAATAAAACAATCTTTGGAACGTTGATTTTGAAATTTACAAAGTTATTTAAGTCACATAAATAAGGTTACCTTTGACTGAGATGATTTTGAAATAATGAGTAGATCACCATTTGTCACATTATTAGTGTGTCCAATGTGTCTAATTTCAGAATTAAAAATAACAATTTTGCAAAATAAAAAAAATGAAATTTGCTAGTTTTTAGAAAATGAAAATATGAAATGTGCCCCTATTTTTTAAGACTAAAAGTATAATTTTATTTACACAGTATATCTGTAAATAAAAATTCTCAATATTATAACATTGAGAAAAAAGTTACCAACGTTGTCTATTTTCTAGCGATTCAAAAAACATTTTATACAGTTAAGGAATAAAGGTAACATTATCCCTGAAATGAAGAATTAAAAATATATTTAAATTCTTATAAGATTTTTAAAAGTTATATCAAATATACGTGACTGTTCTTCATTATATCATCAATGTCACTAATATTGTATAATTTCATACACTAAAAGCAACATTTCTTATAATCAGTAAACTAACTTTGAATAAAATTTAAACTATAAAAAATAATCTCCTAATTTAAAAGACAGCAAACATATTTAAAATATAGTTTTATCATATAACATATTTTTAAACACTTGTTCACGTTAGTCTAACATTTTAAAAAAATAATCATACCATACCTTATAAATTACTTATATATAAATAAAAAAATGAATGTAATTCTAGTATAAAAAAATAACCTTTTTTACTAAAATAAAATTGAAATTACGGTTTAATGAATAAATTTTCCTTAGGATTACTAGGAATGAAACAAACCGTTTATTATTTAGATCTGTTTCGATTTTGATAAAAAAAAAATGACATCGATTAAATATGAATATGGATAATATTAAATTTTTTAAATTGAATATATATTTGTTTTTATCCTCACATTCATTTTTATTTCAAATTACTAAAATATATATTTTTTATTAGTTAATTTAAAAAAATTATATTAATTATTTATTCTTAATTTATTATAGAACATCATTTAATTATTTTTATTTTTTTATAATTATTTGATTTTGATGCAATCCTATTTATCATTCTTTTTAATATTTATATAATTGAAAAAAAATGTATAATTTTAACATTGATCACCTGTTTATATCATATTTCATCCACGGTAACTTTTATTTATACAAAGAATTGTTTAACTAATATTTAAAAAGGTAAAAAAAAAGTATGAATGAGGAAAAGACAAAAATTCCATATCCACCTAATATAAAAATAAAAATACTTTTTTACATAAAAAAATAACGATGAAGTAATAAACCCATGGTAATTCCCTAGCCATTAGTATCGTAATAAAGTAATTAAATTATTGTATTAAGTATTTGTATGGTCGAAGATAGTGTAACATTGTATCTAGAACACAACCTTCTCGGAGGCTTTTGCGTGGCTTTAATTGTCTTCGTGTGTGACGGCTACACTTCGATTTTTTCATATTTGGCGCGCTTGACTTAACTGCTCTCTACAGTTACTCCCCAACATTAATTCACTCACCACCTTAAACTCTTTTTTTCAATTACACAAAATTATTATTTTTATTATTATTGTAACCATCATAGTTTTTAACATATAAAACACAACTGTTCTGTTAAAACTTACTCACAAAATTGACTTATTTCTTATTTTTAATAAACTGATATACTCAATCAGTTAATATTATTAATTAGTTATATTTAAATATTGTTTGTTTAATTAGTATTTAATGATCCTTTCACCATTTTGTCATAAAAAAAAATCTCATAAATTATTCTTTACTTCAATTATTGAAAGATATAAAACGTCAGTTTTAACGTATAATTTAAGATAGAGCTGGTCAGCAAGTTTAGGCCAAAATGGCTTTGTCTAGCTCCTGTTAGTTATATACCTTTCACATGTAAGCAATTTTCTTTATTGTCAAAATTAGACTACACTTTTTTTTTTTTTTTTATTTATACAAGGAAGAAAAAACAAAGAATAGATAACACAGAGGAAAACAAAATAAAAAAAAATAAAAAAGAATTCACTAGTTAAATTA
>Ga0099822_1004554_pt1 | contig 18056 bp, 7 predicted proteins | sample CowpeawhiteBW_FD_76839 | JGI IMG/M metagenome (GOLD analysis project Ga0099822, IMG submission 76839) | Root nodule microbial communities of legume samples collected from California USA - Cow pea white BW | ecosystem: Host-associated > Plants > Roots > Nodule | place: USA: California | collected...
AGATAAGAGATAAGAGATAAGAGATAAGAGATAAAAGATAAGAGATAAGAGATAAGAGATAAGAGATAAGAGATAAGAGATAAGAGATAAGAGATAAGAGATAAGAGATAAGAGATAAGAGATGAGAGATGAGAGATGAGAGATAAGAGATGAGAGATGAGAGATGAGAGATGATAGATGAGAGATGAGAGATGAGAGATAAAAGAAAGATAAAATATAAGAGGTAAGAGTTCTTAACTTGGTAAAAGTGTATTTCAAGATATGGTTAACATAACACATAAGTACTCCAAAATAGGAACTAAAAGCTTAATAGAGTCATTGAAAAAGCTAATACATTCTCTAACTCATTCCTATACTACTTCTTCCGTGAATAACTCCAGCTTCATTGCTACTTTAAAATTTGAAAGGAATTTAGCTCTCATTACCTTATTGAATGCACTTCATCATTGTTCTATCCCTACACAGCTCTACCACTTAAGATTGTTATAGCCACACAACAAAAAGTCCGACCAATGATCAAGGCACGATTTTAGAATCACAGCGATATGAAGTTTCATTTAGGAAATAGAGAAATTACATGCAGTGAAAACTGCATGTATAAAGGGTTACTATAGAGATGACAGAAACTTAACTTACCTTAAGATGAAGTTGAATTATACGGTAAAACCCTCCAATCTAACCAGTTCTATGACATTGGATCTTCAGGAAATAAGGGAGAAAGTCAATTTTTTTAGGAAGAATGAAGAAGGATCGAAGAATCTATTTCTGGGAATTGAAATTGGAAGAGGTTTTAAAAAATTTGGAAGTAACACTCTCATAAACATTTAACTTTATATATAAAAAAATGTAAAAAATGTAAAAAATTTAATTTTTTTTTTCACATTCTCATCAAAACTTATCATTTATAATTCTTTAAACATTAAGAAAAAGCTTCTCGAATTAAATAATTTAATTATTTGTATGATAGTTTCAAATTATGTAAAGTAGTTGAATTTATTTTAATTTTCATATTCAGGAGTAGTTTCTCTTTTATTACTTCAAAAAATCTATTTATTCTTTGTCAATTTACCTTTTTTTTAAATTTAAAATTAAAAAATAATTTATTATAATTTAAATAAAAATTCAAAGACATAATTACCATAAATTTTTTTATGATAATCAAGTTACATATAAAAACTAAATATTGGTTATAAAAAGACATACAATATATTTGTTTTTCTTCTATATTTATACAAAATGAACATCAGAGGCTCATAAGATAAAAAAAAAGAATATTAACTATTAAACTAATATTTAACTAATAAGTGAGATAAAAAATATTTTTTATTCTTCTAATTTTTTTGAAAAAACTCAAAAAACAATGTAAAATAAAATAAAAATATATCTTAATGGATATTTTTATTGTATGTTATATTTAATTATCTATTACCGTTAAATATTGCCTTTCATAATAAAAATAAGTACCTAACTTAATTTTCATCGGTTTCAATATATATTACATATGATTTAAAAATCTCAAAAAATATAAAAAAAAATTCAATATAAAAATTTTAAAAATCTTTAAAAAATTTTGGGACTATGCCCCCTCCCGGTCCCATAAAGGTACCTTATTGTCCAAAAAAAAACGTTTTACATAAAATATTAATTTTAATATATATATATATATATATATATTAAATTTGTTGTGCATAATTTGAAGTTGTTTTCTTTTAGAGGTAAAAGCTTGCGCTTGTCAACCTCGACCAAATATATGATTAGGATTTTACTTTTTAAACTCAGGCAAACTGAAATTTGGCCGAATTGAGTTGAGTCAACTCGTCCAAAACCTGACAGAATTCAGCTGAGTCGATCCAGCCAAAATTTGTATGACTTAGCCTCGACTGAAATTTAGTCTAAATCTTCGAGTCGGCCAAGTCAAAATTCGGCCGAGTTTGTCCCGACCAAAATTTGGTTGAGTCATCCCTATCGAAACTCAGTCAAATTCAACCGAGTTTGTTCTTTCCGAAATTCAGTCGAATTTGGCTGATTTTGTCCCGACAAAATTTGGCTGAATTTGACTGAGTTCATCCCGATTGAACTCAGATTAGTAAGCGCTTTTGAAATTCGGTCAAATTCGGTTGAGTCGACTCTAACCGAAATTTGGTCGAATTCGGTCAAGTCAATCCTAACCAAAATGCAGCTGAATTCGGTCGAGTCGATCCCGACCAAATTTGGCGAAGTTGGTCTAGACTGAATCTTAATCAAATTCGAACAAGTCAACTTTCACCGAAATTCGATCGAGTTGGCTCCCGCTGGAATTCAGTCAAGTCGACTCATGTCGAAAGATCGACTAGCTGACATGGGTTTGAGATCAAGATGGGTTGGATTTGGTCAAAAATTGAGACGAGACTGACCTAGTCGAGGGTCGAGACTAGTTGGACTGTGATGAGGATCGAGATGGATTTTGTCAGACCACTGACATAAATTATAGAAAATTCAATTTTAATTTTCTTTTATAAAAAAGTAATTTTTAGATTTTAAACTTGATTCAAATAGTTGGAACTGATCTTAAAAAAAAATTCAAAAATTCAAACTAGTCATGTAACAAAATTAAATTCGGATATAAGATCTTATTCAATTATTTAAATCTAAAATGAATATGGATTATATCTAAAGTATTCGATCCATACTCACCCTCAAGGTTATTTGTTAATATATAAATAAGTTTTAAGTGCAATCAATGTAAATATTTTGCACTATTAATCGATTAGTAATTCACTTCTATTAAATATGATTTCTAATATAACTGTTTAGAGTAGATAAATAGTCATGGCATCATTTTAATATTTTTTGTAAGGATATGTATATGAAAATAATTCATAAAGTAAAACTAATTTATACATAAATTAAAACCAACAAGTTAAGTAAAGAACATTGTAACAGTCGATCTATAAGTTGTATATAGCAGCTTATTTCTTTATTTTTCATAACCTTTTGTGGAGAAATGTATGTATATAATCGGATAATCACATCAGAAACCATTACCGTACCAGATTTAGGTTTTATTTAAATAAATTTGTCTATACGTTTTTACATGAGAATAAAATAAAAATAGATAAAATAAATTAAAAAAAAAATAATTTGTGTATAAAATTAAACCAATCTTTAAAACTTAAATGAGTAAATCTTTATAAATTAGTCCTCCATGACTTATTTTTATTTTACAAAAGAAAATTATTCTTTTAATTCTTTTTCTAAGCGTTGTGATGGAATAACAATGTCAAAAAGCATTAAAATACATTTTTACTAAGGTGTTAAGAAAAGCTTAGTAAAGAAAACATAGAAGGATGAATGGTAAAAAAGAAGAGACAAAAAGGTATTAAGACTGTTTGAAAGATAGTGTGCAAAAGGATGGAAAAGGAGTGAGAATAAGAGAAAAAAAGAAAAAGAAAACAAATGTAAAGAGAGGTGCAGAAATAAAAGAATGAACACCAAAACTTCAACTTCAACATGACCGCTAAAATTTTCAACTTTTACTTTTTTATTTCGGTGCCACTTAAAATTTATTTGTTTTACGGTTAAGTTGATCTCTAATATTTTTTAATCTCGATCTAATCCTATTTCTTTAAAAAATAATACAATTTAATTCTTTTTCGTTAAATTTCTAAAATAATGAAAATTTTTCATCAAAATTTACATTAACATTATATCAATTATATCAACAACAAAAATCATCTTTATTCACAACTTTAATTTTAATAAAACCTTCATATTATTCAAAAAAATTAACAAAAAAATACTAAATTGCATCAATTTTATTAAAATCATAACCAAATTAAAATTAATAAAACTGAAAATTAAAATTAATAAAACTAAATGACCAACTTAATATTATTAAAAATAAATAAGAACCAAAATAATAATTCCAAAACTTTTATATGAACTAGTATAAAAATTATATTTACTATTTTTATGGTAATAAAAAAAATAAAATTATTATTATAATTATAAAATTAAGTATAAATAATATTTTTACTTATTAATTTTTATTTATTGTGATTAAGTTTAAAAAAACAATCAAATAAAAAAAATGATTAAATTATACAAATGATCAATTAAAAGATAATATTAACAAAAATATGACTTTTTCTTTTATATCTACTATTAACAAAAATATGACTTTTTCTTTTATATATAAATATAGATGTATACAATTTTTGAGAATATCAAATATATAAAATATATTAAAAATATTAAATTTTAAAAAGATTATATAAATATAAAAAAAAATTGGAAAAACCATAGTCCCTGCCACGATAAAAATCCATCAGTAAAAAATCAGAAAAAATCTATCAGTAGAATCAAAGTCATATGAAGTTCTAACGAAATTTATTGGTTGTAAAACTTATTGTATCATGTATTATCAGATGAACCATCATTAATATATATATATATATATATATATATATATATATATATATATATATATATATATATATATGTGTGTGTGTGTGTGTGGGTGTGGGTGAAAAGGTGAAGGAGATGAATACAAGTCATCTTAGTATATTACATTGAGTTCAAAAGTTTTCATGCAAACACAACATAAAGAGGTCAGGACATACTCCCCAAAAACTTTTAACTAGTACAGATGCAGCATGCAACACATTATTTAATTTTATTTAGCATAACCGTAAACAAGTAATTATTATGGAATCCTTAGTATTTAATGACATGAGTAAAAATTAAAAGGAATCTGATACATTAACCAGAAACACTTTCAAACTTTGAAGACAAAGTTGTATGAATTACTTGAATAGATAATACAAGAGGCTGGTTGGGTAGGAAAAAATGAAAAAATGCAACACTCTATCAATGTATAAAGAAACTCAGTTTCTGATATCATTTAATCCATCCATATTTTGGAGTGGTCACAGACTCACATCACACCTCATAAATATCACATTCTAAAATCAAAGTTGCAATGAGAAGCAAATGAAAAATATGTGGCCAGTATTCAGCAAACAAATTTTGCTGATAATGGTGTGTCCACATTTTCATACTTGAATATTCTTCTCCTCAATAACACTACACTATAGAAGACATGATGGAGGGAAAAATATTAGGTATCTTCTTGTACAGGTGATTCTAGCATTCTTACAGTGCGAGGAAGCATAAACTCAGTAAATATAGGAAAATGTGATGATGGATAATACCCATCAATGTTATCATTTACCACTTCACAAGAAACAGGAATCAGAGATCTACCTCTGAAAAGGATCCAATCAATGTGAAGATCCTGTGTTTGCCTATCCCAGCAGAGGCAAAGAGCTCTAAAAATCAGCTTCAAGAATTCAAGGGTTCCTTGTTTGTCACCTGATAACAACACCAGATATTGCTGAATAAGTGATTGTTCATGTCAAAAACAAATTGGCAGTATAAAAAATCACAGAAAAAAAGTACCCTTGAATCCATGATAAGTGCGGATTAGGTCAACATTTTTTCTCCTACGAGCACTAGGCCATGCATCCCTCATATCCCCAACAACACCATGTTCTCTGCAATCAGTTACATGAACACACAAATTACAAACAACTCTACAATAGTCACAAATCCAGTGTAAATGATAAGAAAGTACCTTGATCTTCCAAGAAGGAAGCGTCCAGTAGTTGATTCCTTTTGTGTATTAAATCCTCCACAGTACACAACTGGAAGGGTAGGGGGTAAGGATGCAATGTGCTGCCATGTAAGCAAAGCACTTCGCCGGCGAGCGCGAGGGCTGAACTCGTCCATGTTTGTATTTACTATCTGGAATGAGAATCCAGGAGGCTCAACTCCTTTCAGTTGAAATGTGTGGACATCATGATGTCAAGGAACCAAGTGATCCAAAGTACAACAAAGTTTGAATACAATTGATTGAAGCTGCAATTTCATTTCTAAATCATAAGGATATAGCCCATGTTGCAATGCAAGGAACTTCAGAACCCCATGATATGCTTCCAGGAACAGAGGGAGACTCGGATAACCAAAAGGTTCCACCTTCAAGAAGTTCCACCTGGGAAAAAAAATAGGCAAAACCAGTTAGTTCTTCAGCCGGTTAAACAAAAAATAATACAATAATACTGAAAAAAATCTTGTACCTTTTCCTTATCATAGAAGATAGTGCAATGTTCGTCAGTAGTATCTTGGGGCCCTTTTCTTGATATCCCAAACTGATCATAACCTGAGTATTTTTATCAAAGAAATATTAAGTACAGAAAATACTTAAATGGAATTGCTTATTTGAAAAACAAGTGAATTTATAATGTCTAAGGGTGACATTAGTCAGTGCTGAATACAAGTAAATGAAAATGAACAACATGCACTGCCACTAATATTCAAAAAGAAGCCCTTTTATATAAACTAGATTTTCAGAAGTGATTGAAAGACACGATCCTAGGTATCATTCTTGTGAAGAGCATTATTTTTCCTTAAGATAGCTAGTTTCCAGTTATCACCAGGTTTCACTGAGTTTATAAATATGCTTGATAACCACAGTTTTGTGATAATTTTAACTGAGTTTATAAATATGCTTGATCCCAGGTTTCCTAGGATTTAATTCACCATTTGCTTTTCTTGCAGAATAATTTTATTGCAGTTCACAAGCTAGTCAACTTCAGCTGAAAACATTCCTCGTCTTCAAAATAAAGTACCAAATGATAAAAGAAAAATAAAGAAGTCAGGAGAAAGATGGCCATACTAATACATAGCAGTGCTTATACTTATCTATGAGATTTTTCACCTAAATTTCAGATATTTTGATCATTTCGGCATTTTATAACAAGTGAAATCTTAATAAATTTCTACAACACTTACTCTTCCACTTCCCCTTGAATTTAAACAAAACAACCTTTGAGTGTATCTGCCTATTTACAGATGTAGATTCTTATTCTAGTTAGAATATTAATTTATGTAACCTATTGTCACTTTTGAATAAATATTCAGTCATTTTAACAAAACCAAATAATCTATTTGGGAGACATCACATTAGAACATCTGCGTAGCAAACAGTAGTTTACTTAAAATTTATGCAGATTTTAAGCAACATGATGCCCTTATTGAGATATTTCTCTTCATAACCAGCAGCTATATCATATAATCCTTCAACAAGGGCGTGGCTATGGCCTATGCAACGTGCATTATGTCTAAAGATACAAAACATGCTAGTATCACAACATGCTGCAATAAATTTGAGTACATAAATTAATTTTTCAGAAGCTTAAGAACAACTTGTTGAAAAGTTTCTTCACCTGGCAAACCCTGCTGGAGAAAATCCAATTGTGTTTTCACTCCTGAACCCAGATGAACATCAATACAAATAAGAGGATGAGTAAATTGAATCACAGTTATAAAAGGAGAAACAGAAAACATAACATCGACTAAACAATTCCAGATCAATCAATCAGAGGAGAAAGGGAATACACGAAATACAAAGAAAGCATAAATCTTGAAATCAAACAATGAATATCACCCCACCCTTAAAAAAAACTGCATTTCTGCCGACAAAGAACTTGTATATTCAAAGCAAGCTTCATCCAGAAGGATCAAGAATAATCTAGCAAAACCTTAACCCGAATCGCAGAAAAAAGCAGGAAAGCAAGCATTTTGAGCAACCCCAAGTGGAAATCAATAAGAGAAACCTTGTTGGGTACAAAGGATGATGGGTGAGTAATTGGTAATGACGCTTATGCACAAATCCCTTCTCTTCTCCCACGAATTAGGACTGTCATGTGGCTCATCATCATGGAGATTGAAGGTCATCACAGTCAATGATACACTCATTTTTTTCTTCTCTCTCTGTTCTTCTCTCTACTTCATAACTTCATAGCTAATCGATTTAAAAGAATAATGAATGCTTCAAGAAAGAACAAATGCTAAACAGGATGTCATGGTCTTATATAGATATAATATATAATCTTTGTCACAGAAGCACCCTTTTTGAAAAAAAAAAAAAAACACCAGACAGGAAAAAAGGGTGATCTTTTTTATTTTTCTTTTTCAAATTTTATTTATTTATTTTGGTAGGTGTGAAGTAAACAAGAACTTGAACTTGGATTGCATGTGTGAAATGAAGTTAGGGTGGTGATGTTCTCTGCCATGAATTCTTCCATTTTCCAAGTTCTACTCTTCCTACCCAACAAAAATAATAAAGAGACAAGCTTGAATTTTTTTTCTTGGTTTTTGAAAAAATGGAAAGTTTCTTACTTCATTTTCTGTAAAGTTTTGAACATTTATATGAAATTTTTTATTGTTAAGGTTTGTAATTATGTTGGATAGGTCATGTTTCAGAACAAGAAGAATCCAAGTAAAAGAAAGAAAAAATTAAGACCAAAACAATAGCAACTTAGTGCTAATAAAAGAACTAAAATGTTGTCTATTGAAAAAAGTATAAAAATATGATAAATATTATATTTTTATAAAATTAATAAAATATGACTTCGGTATTGATATTGTAAAAAGATATAGTTAATATAAAAATAACACAGTTAATGTAAAATACCAAATCATTATTTATAATGACAATGTTCTTTACTCATCATTTCATATTAATTATAAAACTTTACATTTTTAACAGGTGAAAAGTATAGCAGATTAAATAAAATAATTAAACAAAAAATTTCAAATAAACGAGTATAACAATTCTAAATACTTGATAAAAAAATAATAACTAAATTAAAAATACTTAAATATATTTTAAAATTGATTAAGTATAAAATGTTTTCGTATTCAATATGTCCAGGATTAAACTCACCGTCTCCGAGTTTAATAAACCAAACCTAAGACCTAATTGTATTATGTGAAATCCAAATACTTAATGAAGGGTTCATAAACTAGGTACATACACATGTACTGACCAATCATACCACACAAGTTAACTTGCATAGGATGTGTCCTATCTGTTGGACACAGATAATTAAATAATGTTACCAGATCATGGAGACTACAATATTTTTTTTTTAAAATTACCAAAATTAAAGTTTTTATTTTAAAATACAAAAGATATATTTAGTTCTTTACATATATTATTAAATTATCATATAATATTTTTATGCTATGATATTATCTTAGTGTGAAATCCCATTTTTGTGTAAAATTTCTTTTAGATCAAATTATTTTATCATAAACTCAACTGTCTTTGATGTTAATTGTGTCACAACGAAAACTACGGATATTCCTTAAATAACATCCGAATTTATAAAGTAGATTAGTTGAATTGAGATATAGAAGTATTAATTTCTAGTCTTTTCAGACTCAAACTAATACATCACTCATTTTCAACATACTAACATCTTTATTTCAGACTCAAATTAAATACAACTATGATTTGATCGTGCACAGCATAATCTATGCTCCTTCTCATCAATCCCTGTTAATTTACTTTTTTGTAATCCAGTAGTACCTTAACATTATCATGTTTATTTTATAAATTAAAATGCTTTATTCATTGATTAAAATATGCATTAAATAAGATATACAATTCATAATTTTTTTATAGCCAAGATTCATGGGGCAGAGAAACCAAATTATGAGGCAATCTGAATTATTGACGAATTGTTAAAAACCAAAACAGTTTCTTGTATTAACAAAAAAAAGTTTGAATACACTGAAACATGGCTCACCGCATCACATTTTTTCCCTTCAAATAACTTATTCATATCATTATAACCAAACCAAACCGAAGAACCCCATTGAAGCATAAACATTACAAGATGAGTTTTTCTCATCTGTGAGCTTCACACGCCTTGAACAGGATTTGAAAGATTTCATTTGGCATTTGAACCGTTTTTCAAAACCCATTCCACTAAAGTAGCAATGCCAAATCCTGTTGCTGAGCGTTTCTTGTCATTCCACACAGGACCAGCCATGTCAATATGCATCCATTGAACCTTTTCATCAACAAACTGCAAAGGGAAATTGCTTCAGAAACCCCTCACATAAATGAGCAAAAAGACTACATAACAAAGCCAGACAATAAGAAAAACACGCTAATGCAGCTATATTTTTTCCTCCAATAATTCCCTTTGAGTAAATGGTTTGTATGAATTTATTAAGAGTTTGCATGGCCCTTGGAGAACCAGAGTGAGAAAATGGCCCTTGGACTAATTATTTCATTCAGATATAATGATATAATTAGTCCTCCTTAGTCATGACTTCCCAACAAGTTTGAAGAGGAAAAAAAAAATTAAGAATGACAGGATTTATACATAAGCTAAATGCAAACCTGTTTTAAGAAGAGAGCGGCAATAATAGCACCACCTTGTCGACCACCAGTGTTCACCATATCAGCCACTCCAGATTTCATTGTTTCCCAGTAACTTTCCTCCATTGGCAGCCTCCATAGTTTCTCCCCACTCACATCAGAAGCTTCAAAAATTTCCTTTGCTAGGTCATCACTGGGTGTAAACACGCCTTCAAAAACAATAGTTTTCATAGTAATCAATCAGAAGTATTTTCACAGATATATCTTTCAGGCCCAGCCTCTCCTAGAGCTTACTTCTTCTATTTTCACAGAAGTATTTTAAGTGCTTCCATTGCTGACTAAAATATTGGGCCTCTTGTGACTCTCAGAATAAAATATTTGTATGCAGTCCATTAAAAGCTCAACTCCATGAACGACATATTAGTTTCTACTTTATAGTTTACCTGCAATTGAGGGTCCAAGAGCAACTACGCAGGCCCCAGTCAAGGTTGCCAAGTCAATAATCTGAAGAACAGTACCAATCTATTAGCATCATTCTAAAAACAAACAATTTTCAAGCTTCAGTGAATTGAAACCAAAATCAAAATAAGCCAACATGGTATGAGTTTCTAAATACAAAATGCCAAGTCAGCACTTTTCTCCAATTCTTGTATACAGGATTGAACTCACCCAGATAATTTTAAAGAATATGCATATTCATCAACTATTTGATTTCTTATTTCAGCCAGACAAATTATAATGTTTATAAAAATTTCTCTATAATGTTTATAACAATATCTCTATCTCTTGTTAAAAAAATAATTAACCACCATCCATCAAGCATACAAAAACTATTAAATGCTAAGCACTTTTTTTGGGGAGAGATACCTGGAGCTTTTATGATTTATGGGGACATTACCGGCATAAAAAAGCAAATGCGTAGCTGTATAAGGTTATACCTTTTCAACACCTTGGTTACAAGCATATACCAAAGCATCTGCCAGAGTAAGTCTACCTTCAGCATCAGTGTTGTTAACCTACAGAAGATGTTAAGCCCATCAAATCCTTAATAACAAAATGAGGTACAGCTATTACACATGGAAATAGCTTATGCCTTTCATTCAAATGTTCAAATAAAACGACCAAATAACATGACTCAGTATGACACAAAAGGTAAACTTAGTGTACTAAATCTAGAAATCAAAAAGAAAAATACTAAATTATCACCTCTATAGTCTTTCCATTTGAAGCTGTGACAACATCTCCAGGCCTCATTCCTGTTCCACTTATCATATTCTCACAAGCAGCAACAATAAAATGAACCTGCACATGCAGGATCTTTAAATATGGGCAAGCATGCAATATTATTATTATTACACCACAAAAGACACTACACAGTATTCATCAGAACTATATATAAATATAAATCAAACCACAGGAAATTAGCCACCAGAATGAAAACTCATTCCATAGGTTCATTATGGAAAACATTAGCTGAGCCTACGACAGAAATTGCACTCGGTTTTATGTATATGAGCCATGATTTGACACATTCAACCCATCACCGATAACCTTAAGTATAAAGCCTTGATGAAACATTGGAAGATTGAAAGACACAGGAAGAGGCTTATATGTTAATCAATTAAGTCAAATGTTATTCTATGGAAAGAAAAAGTCATGACAGATGATATAAATGACTGACCTCCACACCAGGAGGTTTGATTAGACCAAGTGCTTTAGCTGTGCCTAAAACTGCAGCTGAACCACCCATATCAAATTTCATGAGTTCAATTGAACAACCAGGTCCAGTCTTGATGTTGTAGCCACCACTGATAATATGCACACATCACAAGAATACAAATTAAGGAAAATAATGTTTTCATCATAATAACGAATAAAACAAATAAATTAAGAAGACAAGACTTTTAACATTATGGAAGAAATTATGAAAATATATTATTAACATTGAGACATGCTATTTTGCAGTGTCATATAAAAAAATTGAAAATAAATTCAAATAAAGATTGATCAAGATTACAATAATCTTAATTTTAGTTTGTCTGACACAGTATTGCAATGCATCAAAGATTTAATGATGAAATCCCATCAAAATTGAAATTAATTTACAGAAAGAGAATTTAAAAGGAATAACAAATTAATAAAAAAAATATACTAAATGTTCAACGCAGGAGAAGTCGTGCCTAATGTGGCTTAATGAGGATAAAAATAACTTTAAAAAACACTCTTAGTCAATAACGAGGACTCAGAATTTATAATGAATATGTTTGACAAAAGCACCTAATAAGCTAGCCAAAAGCTAAAAAGTTAATTATTAATTGAAAGTTAAAAATGATTAGGACAATGATACTATGACTCCCATTTTTTAACTCTCATCCTTTACTCCCTGACGTGACTTAATGTGGGTCATTGATTAATGTACCACTATCTTTTTCTTTGAAAGAATCAATGGTCCACACTAATCCACGTTAGGGAGTAAAGGATGAGAGTCAAAAAATAGGAGTCAAAGTATAATTTTCCAAATGATTAAGCTAACTTAAGCATTCGGTAAATAAATAGTTTAACTAGTTGATAGACGTATAATAACATAAAAAATGTGCTTACATAATTTTTTTACTTTGTAAATATATATACTTTAAAGTAATTATAGTTTTTTAGTTATTTTTGAACTATTCTTGCATTTTGTTTACAGAACAGATATTTATTGAAAAAAAAAAGGATAAATCATGTAATCATCAAAACAAACAATGAAATATTGAAGGGAATAATAAATGAAAATTTTGATTAAAGTATTGAAGATAAAAATGGAAAAGAAAGAAATGTTACATACTCAAAAGCTGCTTCAAGTAGTATCTTAAAAAATACTGCTGATGACATAAATATGTTCAAGTTAACTAAAATGTCTTGCCAAACACACTCAATATAGAGGTGGAAACAATGAAGCAATCTAATTAATATCTCATATCCAAGATATATCTACCATGAGAACATCAGCATAAACTTTACAACTATTTGAAATTATAAGACCAGAATCAAAAACATGCAAGATATGCAAGGGAAAAGAAGTTTCAATTGACCAGTCTAGTATTGAAGTTATAATACTGGAACCAAACCAAATGATCACAAGGGAAAACCCCAGTTATGAAGTTACAACATCATAACCACTTGAAATTTTGTCATGCCAGATTGAAGTTATAATACCAAAATCAGAACCACTGGGAAAATCCATTTCCAGTTTGTCCGTAATTGAGTTACTGGTAAAATAAAAGAATAAATAGGTCAAATAATTACCTGTCAAAAGTCAAACCTTTTCCAACTAAAGCCAACTTGACATTGACAGGTCCACTCGGTGGTTTGTAACATAGATGGATAAAATGAGGAGGATTTGCCGAGGCTGCAGCAACACCTAGATAGGACCCCATTTTCAGTTCCGCACATTGTTCAGCATTTAATATTTTTGCAGTGAAAACATCACTGTAGGTAGAAGCAATATTAGCTGCCTCTTCTGCCAACACCCCTGAGATAAACAAATTACCAAGCACAGATCAATTTTAGAAAACCATAATTCCCTCACAGATATGAAACTGGCCAATTGCCTGCCCAACAAGGACTAGAAACAATATATCATATATCATATCATGTACATTCAAAATGCCATATGAACCTGGTGTGAGCACATTAGCAGGAGAATTTACAAGCTCCCTTCCAAAGATAATTCCAGAAGAAACATCTCCTGCATACTTGAGTTTCTTCTCCAATTCAGGTCCTGTCCCTAGACCAATAATGTCAACGGACTGAAGCGTTGGTTTTTTTGCTTCTGACTTGTATCTATTATCTTCAAATAATCCCAGCACAGCCCCTGACACATTTCAAGCCCACACATCGTCAAGCGCAACTACATAATCACAGGCTTCAATACATTTCAAACAAACACAAACCGCAAATTCAATACCAGAAGCAATTGCATAAGCAGTGCTAAGCTTTGATGGTGCAGAGAGCCCTTCAGAAGAGGCAAGAACAACGGCAACACTGCTTGCTTGATAAGACTTGGCCGCTGCCACTACGGCCTCGCCAAGACCCTTAAAAGGTGCAGGAGTGGAAGGTGACTGACCAAGACCAATCAAGCTAACCCTCTTTGATCCATGTCCTGTAATTCTAACAACAGTTGATTGACCAACTTTGCCAGAGAAATCCTCTTCAGAAGACACTTCAGCTAAGATACCACCCAACTTTGAGTCGATCTTGCTCAAGATCACATTCTCAAACCTCGACTTTGCATCTCTAGCCAAATCTTTCTCCGTAACACCCACTGCCAGAATGTCCCCTTTCCATTCCGTCACATCAACATCCTTAGCAGTGAAAGAGATCTACCACGAATTTCCACAAACACAAAACACGCATTTTCAGCATAACGCCAATTAACACAGAAATACCAAAAAAACATATTAAAAATACATATGAAATCCAAATTCAATTTGGCAGAACCAAAAAAGTAAAATCGAAAGTGAATCCCCACAACAAAAATAATCCACAAGTTACCAGCTTTTGAATCGTTAAAGCAAATGCAAAGTTAAACAAAATATGGGGACGGAAGATTGAGGGAGAAAAAATGTGTTAACGAGTTTTGACCTTGGGGGTTTCGATATTAGAAGGATGTGTGAGACCGAGAGTGGCACGTGCGAGAGTTTGCGACATGAGTTTCCTCGCCGGAGAACGCAGAGGGAATGTGGCGAAGTGGAAACGCGAGGGGAATCTAGTGAGAAAGGGAGAAGACGAAGATGTTTTGAAACAAACGAAGATGGTAGCAATGGCTGCCATTCCACTGTGAAAACTCTTCCTTATTTATAATCTTCCATCTTTATTTTTCCTCAATTTCTACTCCCAACAATTTTGCATCTTCCTACAAAATTAAATACTTTTTTTTCAGACTTTTTCTCTTTGATATTTTCAATATTAATATTCCTCTCTCTGGTATATATAATCTTTTAAAATATGTTTTTAATCCATTATTTGCACATATAAGTTGATAATTAATTGATAGGTTTATAAATCCTACATTAATATAATCTCATGTTTCAAAACGAAATGGATTCCAAGTCTTGCGATTTATGATTGTTCCATGTGATATTTTGAAATAATTTTTGCTCCTCTCACATCATCCAAATTTACTTTTAGTTCTTATAAAAATATATGTATATTTAGTCATTGTTTCAATAAAGTTAAAATTATATCAAATTGGTTTAAGTTAGCAATTATGTTAAACTCCATTACACAAATGGCCTATTACACCTCTGAAAAAATTTCACCTTTACTTCGTCAAAGAGCATTTTGTTTGTTTCTTATTCTTACAAAATTAAATATGTCAAATTTGATTTTGATTAGACAAATTGAATTAGTATTTCGCTTTATTTATTGTTTTACATTGTTTTTATCGTTGATTTAGATTTCTTTTTATTTTTTGTTTCTTTTGGAAGGGTGATTAGTGACTAATGAAACAAGATATTTTCATGCTTATTGTAACTTTTGGCTTTGATAGATGCTTCTTTTTTTCATTGGATGCTTTGTCATCACTCTTTCATGATTTCGTAAATGCATGTGTATTTTTTTTTTCCATATAAGGAATAAAGTTAATTTTAAAAAAAAAAAACAAGTTTACAAGAAACTTAAAAACTATTTTTCTTTAATATATCATAGAGCGAGAACTATGCTATATGTTTTTCTTTAATATGTTCTTTAATATATCTTAAAAGAAAAATGTTGGTTTATTTTATTTTTTAAATATTCAATATCCTTATTTTTTTTTCATGAATTTGAGTTAAAAAATGTTACTCGACTCATTTTTTATGAGTCGACCCGACCCACAATGATCAGTAGATTAATGGGTTAATAAATTAACTTATTAACGAATAATTTTTTTTAATTTATTTTATATATTTATTTTATTACAATAAAAATAAATTGACTTAATTTATATTTTATAATAATAAACTAATTATTGAAAAATTATTATAAAGATAATAATTAAATATTAAAATATCAATGAAAATCTAAATCTATATAATTAAAATATTAAATAATTACAACCATAAAAGTTATAAAAAACAATGTAAATTAAATGGATAAACCATTTTTGATTTAATTCAACTCAAATTCATTTAAATTTAAAAGTTAAATAAACCTAGTGAGTTGTACTACTCACTTTTAAAAATACTATATTTTTTGAACCCAACTTATCTCAAATTTATAATAAGTCAAATCCACTCAGGAATTAAAATACATTTTAATATCTATGTTCGTTGATGTTTGTTGAGATAATAGGTGGAAAGATATGACATCATCTTTTCGAAATTTATGTACACATCACGTGTATTATGTAATCGTTCCTTTGAAAACAATTATTTTATGTTAGTTTGAGACTGTGTTTTGGAATAATGTAATTATTAAAATATTTAATTACGGTTGTGAACCACAAAGGAAAGAACAAATCTACGTTCATTAAATATGGCGTAGTTATGAGGAAAATTTTAAAATTAGCATGCATTTCTTGAAGTTATGATGTCAGTGATTGACTTTTTGAGAACATTATAAATGAGATGTTATTTTTAAACATGTCTAGAAACTTATTTGCTTAATTTTGATATTAGTAATAATAGTTTATTATTTTTGAAATAATTAAAATTAAATTATGTTAAAAATTATAAAGGGTTAAAATAATTTTTCACATTTTTATAATAATATAATTTTCCTACCATAGAGGAATAAAATTTGTATACCCACTAAAATAAATTGGAATTATTTTTGGAATAAAAGATATCCAAAAATATTTTTTGATAAATTTCTCAAGAATACGAAAAGAAATATTTTTATTTTTGTATACTCAAGAATTTAACCCTAGTATTTTAGTAATCCCATTAGAATAAATATTTATTTATATAATTTAAATTTAAGCTTAAATAATTTGTTGTCTGCATAAATTTGTGAATTTTATATACAGTACCAAATCATACGTTTTTTTCTATTATTTGTCCTCTCCAAATTTGATCATTAAATAGTAAATATTAAAAGAAATAAAATATGCAAATCTTATTTAATGTAACAAACACTTGCATCACATTGATTTTTCTTCTCTCCTTAAAATAGAGTAATTAAAAAATAAATAAACAACAATTATTGAATGGACAACCAATTGCTTAAAGATGTCAACAAACAACAAAAATAAAAAACAAAAGTTAAAAATTCATGGAAGACCCAAATGGAAATACACTATTAAGGATAAAAAGACAAAATGTGAATATTTATTGGGAAAATAACAAATTAAATATGTTAGTCTTACTCAGAGCTTACATGTCACTTAATGGATAAGGAATCACTTACACTTGTCAACAATTATTTTATTGCTACCAATAAATAATTCTAAATGGTAAGGATAGACATGGATTAAAAATAATCTTAAATGGTATCATCTAACAACAATAATTATCAGCATTAGTCGAAAAATAATATTTAAAATTAATTAAAAAAATCTTAATGTTAAAGAAAATAATACAAATTGAAAAATAACAATAATCTACATATTAACGAAAATAAAATATCAAAGACTCAGAAATACTCCCAACTCCATCAAAATTATTCAAGAAAATGACACATTAACCTTAATTAAACTAACATTAATATTCAACTGAAATTAAATTGACAATATCTCGACTAATTTGAAGTAAATATATATATATATATATATATATATATATATATATATAAAAAAAATAATTTAATTTGAGAAAAAATGTACTATAAATATTTCCAAAAAAATCTTTTTTTTTATATTATATTTAAAAATACCTAA
>Ga0099822_1004556_pt1 | contig 18051 bp, 3 predicted proteins | sample CowpeawhiteBW_FD_76839 | JGI IMG/M metagenome (GOLD analysis project Ga0099822, IMG submission 76839) | Root nodule microbial communities of legume samples collected from California USA - Cow pea white BW | ecosystem: Host-associated > Plants > Roots > Nodule | place: USA: California | collected...
ATATATATATATATATATATATATATATATAACCAATAAAATTATAACACTTCAAAAATCCAGAATAACAATTTACCAAGATTTTCAAAACAACTAATTTAATAACTGTTTATGAAACTGGCAAAGGTCTAGAAGCAACAAAAACTGTTATGCCTGCGGTCAAAAGTAAACGAACAATCAACAACGGAAAATAAAAACATCTTTGTTCTAAAGATTCATTCAACGTGTGTCATCAAATATAAAGAATTTATTTTGAACTTTTATTTGAAATTGAATTACATATATTTAACACGCACTATTACTCAAAAACAAAACAGATTTATTGTTTATTGCTTGCGAGTTTTGATAGGCGAAAGTTCTTTGGACAAAACAATGACAACACACAACCCTCCACCAAATCAGATCACGCAGCTAGAATGATCCAGAATATAACCAAAGTTCATATTAAAAAAAAAAGGTTCGAAAATAAAAGAAAGCAAAATGTCAAATTATTCTAATTCTTTTTTAGTTTAAATTATTTTTCATTTTTGTTAAATATTGGATGATTTTCAAATGATTTTTTTAATTATCTTCTAGTTGGGTCCTTAAACTTTTATTTAATTTTGAATCAAGTCAATCTATTTAACTATTATTACATCAAACCTATTCTTTACATCCATTTTGTGTAGGTTTGGTGAAAGAAACTTGTAAAATACAGATTTTATAGAGTCAATAAAAGTGAAAAGTTTGACCAAAAGATATAATTGAATATTTATAGTGTAAAAAATATCATTTTATATTATTTTTTTTATCAATAAAGAATGAATTTTAATTAAAAAGAGAACTTAAGGGTGCTCTAACCCTTATACAAAATATCTTATATAATTTAATTATAAAAAAATATACAATGATATTTATGTGAATAAAATAAGTGTATTATTGTTGGATCTTTGGAGAGAGGATCACCAGGAAGATTTAAAACTAATGAGCATGAGTCCAACAAACATAAGGAATTTATAGACCTTCATCCTTATATGATGCTCAACTTTCTCATTTTTACTCGATGTGAGACTTAGACTTACACTTAGATCCCAACAATTATATTAATTACTAGTTTAACTAATGTAATATTAACATACATTGAAAGATTTGATGTAATGTATGAATATTATTTTGGTTAGATTAGAAACCGATGTCTTATTAGGAATAACATATTATGTAGTATTTATATAATATTTTAGTTCTTGATTCTTTTTTATCTTTCAAGTTTTAGTTAGATATCTATCATTTAGGACTCGTTTCGATTTTCTTATAATTTATGGATGAACATGAAAATATCTACAGAAATATTTAAGAAAATAAATTATAAGCAGTAAGTTACGAAATTGTTGCAATTTTTAACAAAATTTACAATAGACAAAGTTTTAAAAAATTACAAAAGTAATAAATCGTGTTTAATAAACATGACTGTAAAATAAAGAAGTCTTATTTTTTTCATTCATAACTTCAGAAATCATGTTTTAGATATGCGACTATTACTAACAACTTCATGAGTTTACACAGGTATGTCCATTCTATTCTATTTTGTTTCACGTTTTCACGTTTTCACGTTTTTCTATTTTTTTTTTCTTTTTATTTTATTTTATAGAAGTTATATATGAAGTTATTACATTACACAACTTCATTTCTTTTTAAATCTGGCTTCTTCTTTTTTAAATCTTTTATGTTATTTTTAAATTTTTATATTAATATGATCAATAATTTGTTTATTTTCAATACTTTTTCAATTTTTATATATTCATGTATTTCCAACTTTGAGATATTTATTTATAATTCATTTTTTTTAATTTTTTTAGTTTAAATTATTATATTTTGAATAATTTGATTAATAAATTATTTAAATCTCTTAAACTTGTGTAATTTTTTTATATTAATATATTTTTTAATAAATTGAAATTAAAAATTTATAACTATTTTTTTCTTTTAATTTTTCCTTTTAATTTTTATTTTTTTAACTCTTTTTTACAAATATTTTTGTTTTTATTTTGTTAAGTAATATAATTATTAAATTTTATGTAATTCTTATTTAAAAACTTTGTTAATCAAATTATTCAAAGAATGTATTTAAAATAAACAAAAATAAATAAATTAAGTTATTTAAATAAATATCTCAAAATTAAAAAAGTCATTATGTATAAATTGTAAAAACATTGAAAAAATAAAAGTCCTATGAATCAAATTGATGTAAATATTTAAAAGATAATAACGAAATTACAAAATAAAAAGGTAAAATCAATATTTGAAAAAAAAAACAGAAGTCGTGTAGTTACTTCAAGACTTCTAAAAAATAAAATAAAAATAAAAATATGAAAATATAAAACGAAAGAGAACAGTATTGTTTACAAAAATTAATGAAAAATAGTGGTGTATTAGTAGTAAGAACTTTTGAGAAATAAAATTAAACAAAACAGAAAGATATGAAATCTTTATTAATAAGTATGAGTTTAATAATAATAATAATAATAATAATAATAATAAATTAAAAACAAATTTATTTTTAAAAATGAAGTCGTGTTAAGTAATTACAATGTTTTTGTTTTAAAGTCGTATTTTTAAATACAACTTAACTATTTTGTAATTTTTTAAAAATTTACAAAAATCGGAAAATTTAAAAAAGAAATCCTACACGTATCTTTTCCATAAAATCCCCCACCACTCTCTCTAAAGTGTTTCTGGCCAAAAAGTGTTTTGGTTGTTTACTAAAAAACAAAGCAAAGTTTGCAAACAAAAAGTGGGTGGTTGCTCTCAAACACTCAATAATCTAAAAAATATGACAATTTTTTTTTGATTTTTTTTTTGCCATATATAGAAATGATATCTCTCAGAGTACACAATATGGAGTATAGAATCTAGGACGGGTGAGATTACACTATTAGAATACTTTTTAATGATGTCGACCCAACTAAGTATGACATGTGCTCAAATCATACTCACATACCAAGTCAGATTAATCACTGTCCAAACAATATAAATCTTAAGTTAATTAATTAATTCTAATTAACAGGTAATTAGATCGGTTAAATTAAAATTCAATCAAGTAATCTAAGAATTTTAGTATAAAAGATACATTTTACAAAATTGATGATTACATTATTATTTTTTTTACAATAATTCTCTAAAATTCGATACTTCGAATTGACTTTGATATCAGAGTGTTTTTTTTCAGACATCTCTTCCTCCTTTATTCAAGAGTAGAAGACAAAACTTTTTTAAGATTGTGAACCTTTAAAACTATTTAAGAGATTTTGCAGAATATAATTCGATTTTGTAAGAATATTTTTCAACAATATAAAATCTTGATATTCTTCAAATGGAATAGAAATAAGCCTTTATTTAAATATTTAAATAAAAGATTTTATCAAAACTTCTAGTAGAAACAAAAGTCAACAAATATTAAAAGAAAAGCTGAAAAAGATAAAAAGCAAAAAGTTAACAAATATTACCTTAGCTGAAATATAAAATTTAAATAAATAAAATAGCCTACTCTATTTAATAAAGGAATTATCATTAAATTTGATTAGAATAAAATTTAAAATAAGAGAGTGACAAAATAAATAATAAACTTGATTAAAATAAAATTTAAAATAAAAGACTTGCAAATTAAATACTATAAATATAAGTATGTAAAGTATTTATGAACTTAACAAGTGGAACCATCTCAAATTATTATTTATTAAAATATATAATAATTTAGATTTATATTAAGATTTGTAGAGTGGTTTATTCACATTATTGGAAAGTGCTTACAGTATAAACTGACATATTACCTCACTGAAACAATGTAAACGAAATGAAATAGTTAGAGTCACATTGTGAACACTATGCATGGTGAAATTATGTGTGAACAATGCTAACTAATAACGTTTTCCACGTGCATATATTACTTTCCACTTGAATGAATCTTTTCATATTTTACATGATTACAAAACATGTTTAAGTATATATGTTTCTTAATAAATATAAGGCTTGATAATAATTTTTGTTAGTTATATTTTATAAAATTAATAATTTTCATTTTTTTCATTTTAATAATTTTAAGTTTTTTCATTTATTTTAATTTTAAACTATATGAATTTCTTTTAAGTACATGAAATTTATTTTAATTTGTTTACTCAATTTTTAAGAAAAATTAAATTATTAGATCGATTAATTGTTCTTGATTCGCTAATACACTATATTGAAGTATAAGTTTTTACATATTCTTTAACATTGGAGTCATTTTTTTTCTTCTTTCCTTAAATTTTTAAATTTTATAAGACAGGATATTATTAATTTTAAAATTTGAAAATAAAAAATATATTTTTTCACTAAAAGGATAGTAGATCTTCCCAAGTAAAAAGGGGGAGACTTAACTGAAAAGTTCCATATGTGAGGATTGATCAATGAGTTGTTGATGAACATTGAGAAGAGATTTATTTGCAGAACATTATTTTGGGTAAATATGAGTATGCATATTGAGTGAATGTAAGAGTAAATATGAGTATTGAGTGAGTATTTTGTGTACAACTGTTTTGTATTTATAGGTTGTTTTGGACCTGGCCTGAAGTATATAGGAGATATCCAAAATAAATAAGAGATATGATTATTTACTTAATAATTGTCACTTAATCAATTATTACCGTATGTGTATGTGAATATCCTAATTATACAGTTGCACCTTATTTGATTAGACTCCATATGATTTTATTATATTTACATTATTATGTTATAAACATCTATTTTTTGTATAATTCATATACGAATAGGTACATAAGTTCCTTATACTCGAAATTCATAAACAAGGGGTAGGTGAACCAATTAGTGAATTAACGAACTTAAATAAATACTAATTTTTGAGGTTGTATTACAATGTTGAATGACTCAATATGATTTTTAGACGACTTGAGTAATTATTATCTAATGTGTTGGTCGCTTATTTTTAAATAATTTTGAATTGCGATGGTCACTTTGTTTTTCAAACAAGTATACATTACTTTGATTCTATGTGATGACTATTCATTTCCAAATGATCTCATATTATCATAATTGTTTTTTTTTTAATGATTTCATATATTGTTTTAATCTTATGTGATGATCGTTCATTTTCAAATGATCTTAGATTATAAGTCATTTTGTTTTGAAAATGACTTCACATTTCTTTTATTTGATGTGATGACTATTCATTTTTAAATTATCTCGGATTGTAATAATCATTTTATTTTATAAATGACTTCATATATTGCTTTAATTAGATGTGATGACCGTTGAATTTCATATTGTAATAATCATTTTATTTTTCAAACAACTTATTTTTCTATGATTTGATATGATGACCATTCATTTTCAAACTATCTTGCTTTTTAATAGTTGCTTGGTTTTTCAAATGACTTGTTTTCCTCTAGGAACTTTAATACCTCATCATTCAGGGTCGTGGTTTTGGCATGAACTCTTACTAGATAAGTACTAACTTTAAGGCTTTGTGCATAATGTTCTCTTGTAACTTTGGATCAACATTCACTCTTATGATTGTATGTTCCATTCTCAACGAGAAATTCCATCGCCATGTGGGATGTAGAAACAATGGCTCCAAGCTAATTAAGGGTTCTTCAACCAATCAAACCATTGTATGAAGTGCCAGCCTCCACCATAATGTACGTAAGTTTTTGATGATTTTCACTCATATCAAACGTCATAAGCAAATACATATATCCATTGGTATGTACTCATTCCCTTCCATATCGTAGTGTTAGGACTAAGTACAATTCGATAAGAGTTGAAGGGATGTCAAACTTTTGAAATGTTGACCAATAAAGAACATCCACTGAGCTTCCGTAGTCAATAAGGATCTTTCTAACTCGCCAATTGGTAGTGGTAGTAGTGACAACAGCCAAATCATATTGCATAGGATCGTTAATGCAGAAATCTTCATTTATGAAGGTACGTAATAGGAGGGAGAAAATAAAGTGACAATAAGTTTACTAATATATTATTTTGCTTAGTTACCGAGTTCGTCCATGTTAGTAGGAGGGTTGGTGTACAGCATATCTAGGACTTGCTTGGTTCAGACCCATTAAGAGTGAGTGCATGACCACTGTTGATGGAGATTGGAGATCTTAAGAGACACTTTAGTGAATCAAACCATGTATTGTCTAATGACTAATTATCCTCTTGCACGACATTATGTAGGACGTTGAGGTGGCAACCATAGGTTTGCAATTGAAAAAATGGGCCAAGAAGCTTACATAAAAGGTGACAAATGAATCTATTGGGTTTCTAGCAAAGAACAATATCATTCTAAGGTTGTTCTTGCAAAAGTGGTTGGAAAAAGGCTACTATGCACCCTATGATCTTCGGAAAAAGTTGGCTTGGGTAAGATATTCCTTAACGTGTGCTTCTAGGTTGGTTGATCCAATATACTTTTCATCACTTGACCACTTTCGTTTTTCAGGAAGTTAGGTCCTTGTGACATCGAGGTGTGAAATAGTGAAAACCCGTAATATTTTTTTCCATTGCCTCATTTAATCGAGGAGTTGGGACCACTTTAAAGGTGTGGTATTGATTATATGTATGCAACTCTCTTTGTAATGAAGGACCTTAAACATGAGTCAAAGGTCGTGTTATGTGGTTGGTCATAATTGATTATCATATTGTAATTGTGGTGTTCATGCTTCCATTGCTACCTTTTGGAAGCGAGTATCACAAAATGGACGTCTTCCATTATCAACAAGTTTTTCCATTAGCATTGGCTGAGACTTAGTGACTTGCTCAATGTGGTAAGCTTAGCCTTGCAAGTCTTGCTTAGATCGAAGGCTAGTGCGATCATGGTTAAGTGTGGTGAGTTGCTTATAGAGGACTTGCAACTCATTCTACCTGATGTTGATGCAACAATTTTTGTTTTTGAAGGAATGTCTCAATATGAACTTTAAGGGCTCCAATGGTGGATGGATCCATCTCAGGAAATATCAACAATGATGCAACAATTTTATCTTTAGTCAATATCATAACAAAATGTGGTCTCAGAATAGTTTCATAGGAGTAGAAGGTGGGTGCCAAACAAGTAAACAATACATTGAATGCAATAATGACCTTAACAATGTTATCTTTAAGGACTTAAGGTTAGAATATTGATGTCATTTGTAGAAGACATTCCAAATACAAATCTTCGTTCTCTAGGAAAATTGAAACCCTCATTCCTTTAAACCTCGACTGAGAGGCTTATTCTACTACACCTAATAGTCTCACATCATTTAGGAGTGAAAAACAATGACAATTTAAATGCACTTTTTTTTCTTGATCCTTTGAAACACATTTTAAAGACAAAAGCATGAATTTATTTAAATTGTCATTGATCTCAACTCTTAAATAATGTGCAACTATTAAATACACTAGAATAAAGATGTTAATAACTCAAATAATGTGAGTGAATATAAATAATAGGTGACACCATTTTTCACTGAAGTTTAAAATTTAAATATGTTCCATATCTATTCATTACAAGAATTTTGTTAATTAGTGACGAAATATTATTAGCATTAAACAAATCCTTCAACAAACTTAAATTTACCAACTGATCTTTTTGAAGGAAATATTGTCAGTATGAAATTCCTTTTTAAAATATTTCGGAAAGATCCATCAATATATTACAATTAGTATTACCGACAAATATTTTCATTTGTAACTTATTATACAATTACTAATGACAAAAGCTTTTAGTAATGTCATTCGATAAATTGCAATTCTTATTACTGACAAATATATCTATCAATACTTATTCATCACAATTATTAATGGGTAATTACCAACAAAATAATACATCTGTCGGTAAAGTTTACCAATGACCACTTTACCAATACATTTGTGTTTGTCAATAGTTCATTGATAAATACCATTTACTAATAAAATTTTGTTGTTACTAACAGATTATGTATGTCAGTAATATGTAATTTTCTTGTAGTTATATAATTTAAATTGGGTTAAATTATTAGATTATTGTTATATAAAATACTAAATAAATATAAGATATTCTATAAATGATAAAATTAATTAAAATTTTACATATTTCATTCATAAGTATTATATAACTAATGATGATAATATTTAGTATTAAATTTAAAAAATTTTGGAAATAATTACTACAAAATTATCATTTATTAAGTATACATAAAAAAACATAAACTATGTGATAATTTTAAAATATAATAAAAGCAACTGGTAAATTCCTGAAAGCTTCCTGCCAGTTATTCGAAATTTAAACACGAGTTGGAAATTTCCCATTCTTAATAAAATAAGTAATATATTAAAAAAGATACAACATCTATTATGTTAAAATAGTCGCAAATCAACTTTTTTAATGTTTTGAAATGTAATGTAAATAGTGTTGGTGCGTCATTCTCACACACATATATATATATATATATATATATATATATATATATATATATATATATAATCTAGACATGGAACAACATGTGTTTGACAAAACCTTTCTAAGCAGTTTCGTGTAACCCAATAATGGACAAATGGACGACTTTAAATGATTTAATATTGTCGTAAATCAAATGGGATCTCATGGCCTTGGAATTTTGGGTTAAAGGCAAAATTGAGGATAACGTCTATGTTCATTTTGCTTTATCCAAAGGATGTACCATACACATTCACCTACACTTTTCTTCTACGCTCCCTTTTTTATTACTTCACATAAACAAGGATACATCATGTTTAGTATATGAATTTTTATGTGAAACTAAAAATTTTGTCTAAAATTTTAAAATTTTAATATATTTTAATCTCTAAAATTTAATTTTATATTAGTATTTGAGTTTTTCGTATCAATTGACATGTTTTCACTTTAATATTAATTGAAAAACATATTTTACACGTTAACAAATTTTAACATAATTAAATTAAAAAAACACTATTTTAATTTTCTTTTTAGAATCAAAATATTTTAAAATTTCAAATATTCACAAATTCTAATTTTATATTAAAATTTAAAAGCAAAAAACATATTTAATCTATAAAATAAAATGAGATATCAGTGGCTGATGTTGTTCCTCGTGTAAGAGGAAACTTACTCTCCATAGCACTAGTGTTACAGAAGTGATAGGTGGTTTGTTAGGGTTAGAGAAATTATTAAAACCTGTGACTCATTCTTTGTCATGTAGTATTAAAGTTTGTCAAATTTTGAAGCAGAAAATGATGAGACGCGCCATTTGTGTGCAGTTGGAGAATGCGCTCTGTTACGATGATGGTTAGAGTGATGGGTGGGTGGAGTTATCATAGCCGGAAAGCTTTATTTTTATTTCTCAATGAATTTCAAAGTTGCTTCAAAAATTGGGTGGTTCATGCTATTTTAGGTAAGAATTTTGGCATGGTTGTTTAACAGTGTCACTCTCACAACAAAAATTATTACAACTTTAACGACGGCGGGGCGTTGAACAGAAATTATTTTATAGAAATGTTACATTTTTGTTCAAAATTGTTTTATTTTAAATATTTTTTAATTTTTTATTATTCTTCCATTGATGTTTGACATATCTTTTTATCATCAATTCATTTGTCTTTTTAAAATCTTTTTAATTTGACGGTCAACTCATAAAAGAAAGATCCAAGAAGGAATGAACAAGTTCATCAAAGAACCAAAGATGAAAAAACATAACTAACGATTTTATTATTTAGGTGATGGTAAAAATTAAAGGTATGATACTTAGAGAAAAAAAAAATATAGGGTAAATAATATTATTGACATATTTTAAGATATTTTGAGTACACTAAAAATTTAAGATCTTTTTCCAACCATCTTACATTTGTTTAAACTTTATAAATGATTGAAATAATTATACATGCAAATTTAACATTAATATACAATTAATTTTGAGAATCTTTTACTATAAAAAATTATTAATAAAACAAATAAGATTGTTTTCATGAAGTATGTATGAGCACGGACCCTTAAACATTCATCTGCAATGTATCACGCAAGCCTCCATAAAAACTATTTGAGTGGTAATGAACAGTACGTAACTAAATTTAAAAAATTTAGGGTTAGATTTTCTTTTTTAGTAAAAATTGAAATTAATTTTTTTTTTTTGAAATTTTGACCTAATTTAATCTTCCAACTTTAAAAATACATATTTTAACACATTTACATTTCAATATTAACTAATAATTTAGTCAAATGAATTTAGAAAAACTAAATTTATATATTTCTAAAATTAAATAACTAAATTAGATAAAAAAAGCTAATTTTAATTTTTACTAAAAATAAAATATATTTAATCTTAAAATTTATAATAACAAAAAAAAATGGAAATAAATAAAATAAACCGAGTTGTAAAAGAACATAAACCTCCGTACATATCACATGTGCACGATGAATTAACAAGATTTGGACTAAACCGTGTACAAAAAGTTGAAATAAAGCCCACAACTTCATGCATAGGAAAATTACCTCATTTGTCATCCACAAATAATTTGTAATTTTTTTTTATCGTTCTAAAAATAAATAAAATATGTAAGTACTTGTTTTTTTTATAATTATCTTTCTAAACTTTTATATATATATATATAGAGACCCAGTTGAAAATATTTTCAACTTTATGAATCACTTAAAAGTTAATGAAGCCCCGAAAAAATAAATTAGATTAACTTAAATTTTTATATATTTCTTGTTAATTTATTTTACTTCAATAATTCATATTGGATTAATTGAGTTACAATTTTATTTTTATTTTTAAATTTAAAATATTTTTTCTAAACTTTTTTAAAACATGTTTTTTTAAAAATAACTATATTATTTATGTTTAAAACTTAAATAATTCAATGCTTCAAACTATATATTTAATTACTATAATAATGAAATAAATATAATAATTATTATATTATTATTATTATTTAATGGTTTTCGTCGATTTAAATTAGATTCTAAATTTAATACGTACACAATTCATGAAAGATGTGATAAGATTAAATTGGATCCAGTTTAACTCAAGTTGAAAATCATAACTTTATTTTTATATGTCTATGTAGTTCAATAACTTCAATATTATAGTTTAGAAATCGCTCATTTAAAAATAAATTTTGTAACAATTAAAAATATAAAATAAATAATTAAATTGTTTTCTTTAAAGCATAACTTCCAGATATGTTAAGATGAAAAGACTACACTCAAATTGGTCTATAGACCGGTTGGTTTGTCACTCTCCATTTACATTTATTTCAATATTAAGTAGAAATTATAATTCATGTGTTATTTTATATCAATCTATAAATGCTTAGACATATTTTAATATTGTATACTAATGTTAGGAACATAAAAAGAATACAAAACAGTAAACTATTGAAGGCTAAAGTATATTAAGTTTATTTTCATCATAATTTATATGAATTAGATAAAGAAAGCCATATAACTATAAATAAATGAAAATTAAGTATTTGGTAGCACTAGGTTAATATGAATACTTTATTTATTTATTTATGATATTATAAAATTAAAATATTAAAAATAATATTTTATTATTAAAAAATTAATATGTCTATTTTTATTTATTTTATATTTTTATATTGCATAAAACATGTATTTTGTGTAAAATAGTAAACTTAACACACTTTAAAAAAATAGAACAAAATTAGAATAATATGGAAGATAAATTAAAATAAATATAAATTAAAAATAAAAACAAAATGATAGTGGTTTGTTTTTGTAAAACTTAAATAGTTTCAAGTACTCCAAAATTTAAAGTCAGGCCAGTAAAGAGTATAAAAGATGGTGGCGAAAAGAAAAATGACTATTTAAAGAAAATTGGGCAGAGGCCTAATTTTGATTTTGGGCTTTTGGCATGTAATAATGGACCCATGAAGATATAATAAATTTTTATTTTAAAGTTTTGGAGCATAAATTGCTAGCTTTGATTTCCAAATGTCTTCCCCAAATAAAATTGATTTTTAACAAATACTAAATTATTTTTAGGGATTGAATCAATCTGAAATCTGTATTATTTTATTTTTAAACTGTGATGTAAAATTGAAATTTAATAAAAAATAACAACTTACATGCTTCAAAACCAGATTAAATCAATCAATTAATATAAAATTGATGAAGTAGTCATGTATTCAATCATGACACATGATAATATCTTTAACATCGTTTATCGGTATTAATATAAAAGATATATTTGCATTAATTTACACAAATTAAAATTAAAATTAAACTTGAAGACCAAATTATTAATGTTACATCAAAATGGTTATCAAATAACTAATTAAACTAATCATTATAACCATGAACATATGATATAAATCCTAAGCTTTTAGATATAACAATTGCAAAAAGCATATTTATTAAGTAATTAACAACTATAACAGTGATCAAACTCTTGTTCATATTCTTGTTCATATTATCTAATATCATCATAATTAATCTTAATTACTTCATCTTAAAGATTATTTTTCAAGAATAAATATTGAGCATGTCAACCAGATACTATTGTCTAATTTAACATCGATCTATACCCACTCACAAAGTTGCTCATAAGTTGTTGCATAGTTTCCCTTATTATATTTTATAAAGAACGCACATTTTTAAAATTAGTAAAATTTTAATTAATTTCCCCTCATAAATATATTTTACTGAAAAGTCTATTTTTTTAAACAGAATTATCATTTAAACTTTAAACCGTTTGAAAATTCATTGAATAAAGGAATCTTAATCTTTGAAAGAGATAAGAACACTTCAAATGATCTTCTAGATATTTTTCTTTTTTGTTTTCATCCATTTGACAATATTATTTATTTTTCTCTTACCATTAAGTTTTACAATAAATTTTTATCAGTGGTTATTATTAACTCTGTGTATCACGTGGTAATGCAGTAAGAAATGGTCCTAATGAATTGTGTTTGGTGATGTGATTAACTTGTCTTTTTTCCTTTAAAGTTTCAAGATCCGTCCAAATTCATGTTTCGATTCTTTGGAAATGGCGAACCTAGGTTTCTGAGAGAAAGTAAACCTCGGTCGGGTGCTTGAATTAAAGTCAACGCCAATATTAATTTCTTTTATTTTATCTCAACCAAGAATACATTTTACTAATATACAATACTTCTATAATAAATTGTAAAATTATAATCCACCTTCATTTTTCGGTTTGCTCTTGGTTTGTAATTTTCCAACTAATTTATTTGTGAGTAAGTAGATACAAAACATTATGAAAATTTGCTAGAAAATATTTTACGTTTTTTCAGAAAAATATTTAAAATGTAAAACTTTTATTGGAAAAGTATTGTATTTAAATAAAATAAAACCTTCATTATATAATTTTAGGTAATTAAAAGTTAGCATTTCACGCTTTTTTGTATTGTTTAGACATCAAATACACATGATATAAAAGAATGTTTGGAGAAGTATAATTAATTATGAGCATAAGATCACTTCTTCATGAATTCAAAAGCCGTATAAGGATAAACTTTAAAAGCACAAGTGTTAAGTCTATTGAAAAAAATACAGTATATATTATTTTTTTAAAATAATAAAATAGATTAACTTTCTGTGACAGTAAAAATAAGTTAAAAGTGTTCATGAACCATGTTTGATAGAGTTGAATTTGACTAAATTTAATACAAAAGAAACACTAATGAGATCTTAAAGAAGAGTCACAAGTCAATACATAAGAGAATAAGATACAAATGAGTTTTTTCTACTTATATATTATTCCACTTGTTTAGTTTACCATCTTGAGTTACATTTGAACTCCAACATGTCTCACATGCTTAAAGTTTGTTATTTCAAGAAACCAGACACTTTTGCTATTTAGGCTTCTAAATTTGCTAACTGCACCCCTCCTCTCTTCTTCCTAAGTTACATACCATATACATACATATAAAATCCTTCCTTATACTATGTCACAAACAAAACGATAAACATTTGCTTAGGAATTTGAAACCTTATCTATATTTCATTTGTTATGTTAAACATCATGTAGCAGTAAATTATTGTTAATTGTTCAGTTTAGAGAACAGAGAAACAGGGTGCGGAGATTCCTAGTTTTTAACGGAAAAAAATTGAATTGAATTTTAGGGCAGAATGCCTGAGGAACAGAAACAGCACGCATTTAGACAACGTACGAAGTGCGCAGCTGCGATGCAACTGCAATTCTGTGATGTTCTTGGATTTCGCTCTTACCAAACTCAACCACCAATGGCGATAAGAGTCACCGCCCTCTCGCATTTATGAAAATTTGGAGGCTTATCATTGTGACCACTTTCTTCTGCTATTATAATACTATACTAATATCGATGCCAATTTCCCCTTCGTATTTCTCTTCCTTCGTATTCATGTGACTTTAATAGCCTGCATCTGCATCTATCTGCATTCTGCATGTATTCAGAACACTCATCATCGTCAATTGTGCACAAATACATTGTCTACGCGCAATGTGTGATCAAATTCTTAACTAAGTAATTCAACAAACATCATAGTTTAATTCTAAATACTTGTATGAAGAGACTTTATTAAGACAAGTAATCTAAACACATTTGAAAGTGGATTTTCTCATCTATTCCAATGTTAGATTCTCTTAAGAATATAAATGTTAGTTTAAGTTACAATAAGAAATAGGATTAGTAAATTTATTGTACTAAGATTTTAGATTGAAAGTACTATTATTCATTTATGTGTGGGTTGAGTTCTTGTTTTATTGATGTTGTATTTTTCGAGTGATTTTTTTTCAAAATATTTATCAGTGGTATCAGACTAAAAATTTGTCTTAGTGATCAGATCAGATAAATATATTCTATTATGATGAAAGAATGTACAAGTAAAAATGTACTCATGGTTAACTTAAAATTTATTATTTTAAAATTTTGAATTGAAGGGCGATGTGGTTATATGTGAATTGGACCTTTGTCTTATTAGTTGTATCTTCTTGGTGATTCTTCCTCCAAAAATCCATCATATTACTCTCATCGTTTAGAGAGATGGTAAACTACATCAAACATTTGACTCAATTACTTTTTTTATAACTATGTTCAAAGGATGATGGTGGCCTCTCGTATTATGAGTTGCTATTCTCTTGCTTTTTCATCATAGTGAATAAGGTGGTTGATCAAGTGGTTTAGGATGGACATTTCAAATTTCGTATGTAACGATACATTCCTCATCTTGTAACCTCAATAGCACACTATTCACAACTTGTACAAAACAAAATATATTATACACTTCTGCATCCTGGAAATTGTTCCTGCAACTCTGCAAGGTTCTCCACACTGCTATTAATTAAGTATATATGGCTCTCTGCTTGCGATGAGATTGATTTCTACAAAAAAAAAAAAATCACAGCAATTCATTACCCCATATGGACCAAGATCTTCTATTTTGAAGAAGGTGGTGTTCTTCAATTGAGTCACTCACTGACCAAGCCTGCCACTGCAGCAGTGTTGGTTGGACTATGATACTAATTTATTTATCCAGGCTGTCCGTAAACTATAGTGTGAACTTGTAGCAAAAATGGCTGTACTTTAAAGTCAAATTCATCTATGTACTACATTTTTCTTCTTTAATAATGGATTTGTTACGATGTACCTCTGTGGCAGGAGCATCCACTCCATGCAGAAATAATTATGATCAAGGACTCCAAGTTGGTTTCTACTTTAATCACTTTCAACTGTTATATCTCTGAATCACCAAATTGGAGTAGTTTGAACAAAAACTGTCATTATCAGACGACAATTTTTTCTTCATCCTTTCACAAAATTAATGTACTTTTCTAAATCTTATCTAACGTTGCCTTAACTAATGAATCCGTTAGGTATGAATGGATATTGTTGTGGCTTCTTCAACTGTGTTCACGTTGGAATAGCTTCATGTTTTGAAACATGTTCGGAAGAATATTCCATGACTGTTCACAGTTGAAGTGCAAAATATAACATAATTCGTTAATCAAGCGAGAAAACTTTGTGCAACTTTCTATCACATGCTGTTGGTTGAAGTGGTAAATGAATCATGACATGACAAATGATTAGTGTTTGTTAGGACAGTCATAATAATAAGACCTTTGTCATGTCTTGTACAAATTCTCCAAACGACAGTATCATTTTAATTTTCATTGAATCTCTTAACCCCATTTCCAAATTCTCCTTCTGACTCTATTTATTTATGTACATAAAAAATTCAGAAGGTAGTTGAAAAGTGTCATATAAATCTTCTTGGTATTAAGTTACCAAGCTATAATATGAACAAGGTTTGAGATAGCCAAATTTGGAGGAAGTGGATGAAAAGTGTGGTGGGGCAAAAAAATGAAACCAATGATGTGCCAAACTCTTGACTATTATACTGTTGTAGTGATTGAGAAAGTGTGCGGCACTGTGATCCAAATCCCTTGGTTCAACTTTTTCTGGAGTGTGAAATTAAGATATTTCAACAAGAACAGGTTTCATATTAGGAATCTGATAACGTGTAGGAAGAAATTAGAAGGTAGCATGGACTTTTTGTTTAGGTGGTAAGTGGCACCTAATAAAGTTGACAGATAGGAAATTTTCACTTCTACCGTAAGACTTTGGCAGTAGATAAAGTGATCATTTGGACGTGACTTTGGCTCTCGTGCTGTGGTTTCTATGATTTCTAATTTCTAACATAAAATAAGTAGAACATCCACTCTCTCCAAGTCCAATAGAATAAAAAATGTAGAAATTTGACTAAATCATCAAACTACCCTTATATTAAAATATTATGAGTGTGTTGTTGACTATCCAATACGAATATAAGTTTTCCTGCAAGTGAATTAATTCGGTTGTAGCATAACAAGATCATATTTATATGAATTTGGTTTGAATAAAAGAATAACTTATGATCTAATTGAATTTGTAATGAAACTGTGACAAGAGTCGATAGATTTGAAAATAGATTTGCTTAATAATTAAGGTGATCGATGCTGATAAGAATGTTGAGATTGAACTAGACTAATTTTCTTTTACCGCACTATTTTTAACTCCATATAAATTATGTTCATAACTTTAGTGTTTCTGAAAGTGCTATTTATGGTAATTCTAAACTCATCCATGACATTTAGAATATAAGGTTATCAGACTTAGTGTGATTTTTCGCCTCTGATTGAAAGACTCATTGCATTAAGAACATTCTCTATATTCAACTAAAGCCTTAGATCTATTCCAACCATCTAACAAATATTAGGGGATTTGATTGAATCTAAACTTAAACCATTTTCCACTCAATTTAAGTTGAAGAAATAAGATGAATGATCAAGTTATCAAACAATGAATGTAAGTCAAATAACCAACACGTAAAGTAAGAACATAACACATATTGGATCATATAACAATACAGAGAATTAGAGAAGTTACATTCAATCACAACAAGGAATAGTTTAGTTGCTCATGATAATGGGTTCAAGTACAAGCTTGTGGAGTTGTTATCCTGCTCCCATGGTTCTCCTGAATTCTATTATAAATGGTGTCTAAAATATCGTAGAACTGAATTAGAGAATTGACATACAAATAACATAGCAAGGCTATGTTTTCAAAGAAATGAAATTAAAGTGCAGCTGCAACTCCAAAAAGTGTTGGTTAGCTGTTGATGTTTCCTCCCTAAGTAGGTTTTCTCCTAGCTTGAGCATCTGGCTGATAATCAATAGTGGAATTTTCCTTCCTTTAAAACTTAGCTGTCAATTCTAGTAATTGAGATTTCTTTACGATAGAAGTTTCTTCTTTGAAGCTTAGCATCAATATCGTTGCTCAGTCGGAGGACTTATCTCTACTTAACTGTCTTTCTATGCTTAGCGTCAACTTTGTCGCTCAGTGCCATATGCCCTAATTCATTGAAAATACTAGCAAAAACATCACAAACACATCAATTTATATTTCTCTATTTCTCTTTATGCAATCTAAAGTTAAAAGGACATGTTTCATAATATATATATATATATATATATATATATATATATATATATATATATATATATATATATATTTTATATTAAAGAAAAAAAAAAAATATATATAAAAACTATCTTTTTTCTTTTATCACTA
>Ga0099822_1004562_pt1 | contig 18042 bp, 14 predicted proteins | sample CowpeawhiteBW_FD_76839 | JGI IMG/M metagenome (GOLD analysis project Ga0099822, IMG submission 76839) | Root nodule microbial communities of legume samples collected from California USA - Cow pea white BW | ecosystem: Host-associated > Plants > Roots > Nodule | place: USA: California | collected...
AAATTTTAAAATATTTATTTTAACTTGTTACAAAATTGTTTTAAATAATTTATATACAAATGTTAGAGTTGGTTTAAAAATAACAATTTTATAAATTTAAATATAAAATTTTAAAACAATTTTATAAAAAGTTAAAATAAATATATTTAAAATTTTTTAAAAAATATACTGAAATGTAATCAAATAACAAATATATGGACTAAATTGAGATTCAGACAATACTTGACACGTCAACCTACTGACTTGACATGTGACACAATATTAATAACATGACATGTGACATGAATAATTTTCAAAAGAAAAATAAGAAAATTTTAAAAAAATTTTAAAAAATAGAAGCTAACATATAACACATCCTTAACATCATACTAATAGAATAAACTTAATTGCTACACATTTTAAAATATATGGATCTAATTAAGATTAAAAAAAATCTTAACAACTAATTGAGATTTTTAAAGAAAAGAAAACGTCTATATTTTAACCAAAATTATATGAGCATTTTGAATAATGAGAAAGGTTAATGCCAATCCAGAATGGCCTGTGTTGCACAAGTCCATGAGAAAGAAGGTATCGCTGCCATGGTTCCCTGAGAAGTTGAAAATTGTGTTGAATCAAATTTTAAGGAAAAACCTCGCACCAATTTGTGGAGCGAATTCTGTGTTGAAGGGTCTTCTATATAACTTCAAAAGAACAATCTTGGTCGTTGAATTTTGGTGGGCCATGCTTGAGTTGTGATAGCCATCAACATGTTCTCCTGTTCCCACCATTTTTACTATATATTTAGAACCGTAAGAGAAAAAATGAAATAAACTTGGTAAGAAGAAGAAAAATGGCAAATTTTGTTTTGCGGGTTCCAAATACTTTAAGGAGTTTCGCCACGTTTGCTTCGTCCAACCCCAACGGTGCAATACTCTCTCTATTTCTTTCTGTCAATTGAAATTGCGTTTTTATTCTCTTTGTTTCATTTTCATATGGTTTATTGAATTGTTTAGGTGCTCCACCTGGTGGTTCTGGAAGCAGTAGTGGTGGGGGTGGAGGTCCTGTGATATTGGAAATTCCTATAGATAAGATTAGAAGGCCTTTGATGAGGACCAGAGCAAATGATCCAAACAAAGTTCAGGAATTAATGGATAGTATCAAGGAAATTGGTCTTCAAGTGCCAGTAACTACTTTCTCCCTTATGCTGATTCATGTTTAAAATCTTTGCCATTGCTTTGGGAGTTTATGTACTGTTTCTGCTATATTGGGTATGTCTCTATAAACCTAACAGGTTTATGGGAAAGTGAAGTTAGGGGTGTTGGCTTTTATACGTTTTTTGAGGATCTATTGGATGTACAATTGGATTTATGTGCTTAAATTGCATCTTTCTTTGGTCATCAAGCTTTGTCTATTCAGAGGGTATCCTAAAACGATTTTTATGGATTTGTTGCAACAATTTTTCAGTGAAATTTGGAATAGCAGTATCTTTGCATCAAGAAAGATTTTTCCCGTTTTCCTTTTTTTTACTTTCATTAAGAGGTAAGAGTTTCATGTTTCGCTGAAGGAGATTTCGAGATGTGTCTTTCTTTGTAGTATCTCAACTTAACAGGGCCACCCTTATGTGTGTTAGCCATAGATAGAACCTTTAGGAGTTATCAAGGTCCTCTCTTTCAGAGTCAGATTTCTTTTAGGAGTTGATCAATGGATGCAAAGATTCATTGTTACAACCATTTTCTTTTATATTGTGTACTTGTGACTGAGGATTAGTTGAGACAACAATCCTAAAACATGTATACTCCACTTCTTGTATTTTCTTTTCAGATTGGCCATTTATGATGATTACTTGATACATTAGGCATCTACTTTGTTTAATAGAACTTTCACCAGATCATGACTTTCACTAGAAAATAAAAATATCTCCTTGTTTGGCTTCAGACAACCATATTAAGCATACATTCAATTTATAGAGGACAATAAGACAGAATGCATCCCTTAACATTTATTTTGAGTGGAATTGTGAATAGTTGTTATCAAAGCTTGGTTGAATTTTAGTACAATTATTCTGAAGAAACTGATGAAAGTAACCAAAAATTAACACCAGTTACAGATGGCAGGCCTGTACCGACTACAATACCATTATTATTAAATAAATGTCTGGTTCATGAAAATATATTGCTGAACTGTTGATTCAAGTTTCTTTTAAGTGATGCAGATTGATGTCCTGGAGGTTGATGGAGTCTATTACGGTATGTTCTTTTCTGGATTGTCTGTGGAATCTTATAATTTGATTACCTGGTGGTGCTGCTCACAGTTAAAATTATAAGATTCCACCAACATCAAAATCAATATGTTATGAAGATCCGTCCATGCCTTCTCACAGTGAAAACTTTGGTTTGTAGGTTTCTCTGGTTGTCATCGCTATGAGGCTCACCAGCGCCTTGGACTCCCCACCATCCGTTGCAAAATACGCCGTGGTACAAAAGAGACTCTAAGGTAGGTTTGGTAAACTCGTTTCTAAAGTTTATGTGACTCAGATTCATCATCTCAGTGTATTGGTTTTCGTTTTGAATTGTGCAGGCACCATCTGCGCTAAGCTGTGATCATCTTATTGTTCAAAGTTGGTACATGATGATTAGCAATGACAGGACACAACACAGAAGTGTTCTTTTTCTCATGGCATTGTGATTCCTGTGGACATTGCAAATTTTATATATGATTTCTCTTAACTCTGTTATGTTGCATCTGTTATTGCTTCCTCAAGTTCTTTGTAGGAAAGCACTATTCTTCTGGTCACACCCAGAAAAGGATAACAAAGTTAGGAACAATAAACAACATCAAGCGTTATTATCTGCTACCCTTCTCTTGCATCAAAAAACAACACCAAAATCTGTTGCCTTACTTAAAAATAACATATTTAGCTAAACTTGTTTCGATAATGTGAATGTCTCGAGGTCTGAACTTTTATGATCAATTATTAAGAAGAAAAAATCAAGGAGGGAAAACAAAATGCCGAGAACAACAATGCTTAAAATTTTTAAGAATGGGAAACCCTCTCTAATGAAGGTAAAAGTGAAGGAACTCGCAGGTCAGTTAAACTTTCACTATAGCAATACTATGGATTACAAGCTTCATCCTTAGATGAATCTTTCGAGTTAAAATAACAATGCAACTTGAATTTGGAATGAAATTTTCTTTAGACAAATCACTTTTTCTCTTAAAAACAGTCTTTGTAAAGTTCTGCATTTTTTTCCCACACACTAGTTATTGTACAAGTGACATGTTTTGACTAACTTTTCGTAAGCATTTATAACAGAAATGAAAAAGAAGAAAAGTTTGAATTAGTTTTTGAGTAATTAAAGTTAGTTTATGCGCAAGCTTCATTTGTAAAAAATTTCTGATATAATTTTTATAAAGTTTTACTTTTAACTTATCCATAAGCAAATTTTAGTTTATGAAGAAATCAATCTAATTATTTTTTCCATTTTTCTTCTCTTGAAGTGTTTTGTGAAAAAAGTTAACCCAAAAAAACTCAATAACTACCACCACTAACAATAGTAATACTAGTGTCGCTGCCACCAATAGTATTATAGCATCACTAGCAATAGTAGTATTACATACAACATTAAAAAAATAGTAGTATTACCTCCACTATAACTATTACTACTAATATTGTGGTGACTTCCAATAACATAGTGCTTCACCAGAAATACTATTATTACCGATGGTACTAATAGTATTATTATACTCAACATTATTAATTTTAATAGTATCATTATCAACATTGCAAATAATGTCAGTAATACCATTCTCAACAATATTACTATTTTCACAGTGATACCACCCCTTGTATTATTATTGTTGCCATAATTAATATTATCTTTATTATTTATGTCAATATTACCACTAGGAATAGTATCACTATTATCGATAATAACAACAATATTTGTGTTATTATTACAAATTTTAGGACACAAAGGAGTTATACAGTATTGAACACAATTCTACATCTAAATGTTTGTTTAAAATATCACTCAATACTTTGATGATAACAAATAGTACAAAATTTTGATTTTATCTAATGAGTTCCCTAAGTGTGAAATAATTAAAGTTTTCCAAAATTTACATAAGAAAGAGAAGATAAAGTTTGATAAAAATGCTAGATGCATAAAAGCATCACTTTTATGAAGTTATCTCTTAGAGTAAGGAGAACTTAGATTTTGTATCCAATCTTTTGAGTGAACCTTGTAAAGCAGCAACTTATTTTTGTATAGGTTAGAGAGAGTTTGTATATTTATCCTTAATACAAATTGCATATTGGTGCTTAAACTCAAGGTGAGTTCGGTGGATAGCTCAAGGATGCTTTCGTATACTTGTTATAAGGCATAATAGGCAGAAAGAATAATTTTAAAGACAATGATATTTTCACTATTAAATTTTGACAACTTTCTCTTACAGTATGTTGTATCATTTTTTAAGTGGTTTTGAAATATTGAGAATGAAAAAATGGAAAAGTAAAAAATCACTTAGAAGATGTCACCTAAGATTGTAAGAGAAAATTGTTAAAATTTAGTAGTTAAAAAATCATTTTCCTAATTTTAATCATTGATTGCTTAATGGAACGCTTTGCCTTTCACAATAGAAAACTATATGTAACCTAGGTTATGGGTGAACTAGTGTTAAAACAAATTATTTATTGCCTTTCACATGTGCTTGCTCGATTATCCACTATAAAATATTTTTGAAAGATACTGTAAACTCTTTTATTAAATCATTAGATGACCCCTTGTTGGCATCTAATAGGAATACTTGAAAAAATATTTCAAAGGAAGTTTTTAACTTTATTCAAATCCTCTTTTTTTCTAGAGCTAACTTTTATTTTGTTGGTATCAAGATAACATTTTGGCATTATTTATTTGCAAGAAAAAAAGGAAATGATCCTAACTACCATTGAAAATGAAGGATAGAGTATGAAGAAATCCATGCATTACCGAAGTTTCTCATTTTCTCCTTTATATAGCCATCAAGTTTGTCACTATTGGTCGACTAATTGCAAAATGTGTTACGAACTTAACACAAAATGTTTGGAAAAAGTATATTAAGTTCTTGGGCAATGTATAATACCATTGCAAAGCTAGTTCTATCAACTTATAACTCCTTAATATTAGTGGTGTTAGAATAAGAGAGGAGGTCGAACAAAACCAAGAGGGGAGTGGGTGAATTTGTTTAAAGTTAAAGTTTTGATTTTTAAAGTTACACACAAAAATTTTATATATTACTTCAGATAAAAAAAATCATACATCCAATTGCAATCACTTCAAACAAAGATCACGAATTACTATTTTGAATTTTATATTACAACCACTAATCATAAATGAAATATGCAAAATCACACGCAAGATAAAAATACACATTCTCTCCAAAAACTCACAAAAAATTATAAATCACCTCTCTTAAAACCACAAGAGATGAAATCACCTTCCTTAAATAACCACAAGGGATGAAAACACATTTCTTGAAATACCACAAAAGATGATAAACACCTTTCTTCCACAAGATATAAAACACGCTTCCCTTAACAAACATTAAGGGATGAATCATGCTTTGAAACTCTAGTAGCAGCAACAACAACTTATCACTCAAAAACATTCTTGGAGAAACTTAAAGGTCATTCTCTTCAAAACTAGGTTAAATCAAAGCTTGTTACAGAGTTAATCTTTGCAATCTAACTTTTATTTTTTTAAAACATAGAGCTCTATTTAATTTATAGAAGAAAATCACACTTTAGACAATTTCAGAAAAAAAAAACTAATTCAAAATTATGTGAAGATAATCAATTATTCTAGAAAAATTTATGATTCATTCTTCTAAGATAATAGATCATTGCAACCTATAAATTTGTCTATAATCAATTTTAACAAGTGATAATTAAAATTATTCTTTATAATTTATCATCATCAAATCTCTTGTTCCTTAATATTTAATGCTAAATATATCTTCATTTTAAGTAAACAAATAAGAGAGTTGAATTTACGACCTCTCTCACCTTCCCTTTCGGTTTTATCACCATAATAACCTTATAACTCCTAACCTTACCTTACATGAAAAGTGATGAAATAAAACTTCAAACTTTATAAACCACTTAAAAATAAACTGTGATGAAATATGAAATAAGAAAATGAAATCTTCTTTCTAAATTCTGTGAAATTATAAAATACGAATATGTGAGTAAGTCTTAAATGAGAGAGCAGAATCCAAACATATTAAGCTATTGTCATCTTTAATAGATCGTGCTCATTTTAGAATGGAGAAGATTAACCAAACTTGCTTCATTTTTATTTATTCCACAATGTCATGTTCGGATAAAATTTGTAAAGTGAAATAAAATTAAAGCCAGGGTGCATGCATAATCCAAGGGTTAAAAAATTATTTCCCTATATGAATATAAAATTCGGTTTTCTACAAAGAATCGTTGCTCAATTTCTGATTAATTTATATTAAAAATGTATATTAATAATATTTCAAAGTTAAAGTCTTGTTTGAATCCAGTTAACTATTCTCATCTTCTATTAATTTTCAGTTTTCCTTGCCTCTTTTCTCTCATGAAGATGCTAAATGAATTATTTAAAATATATATTTTCTTAAATCTCGACTACTTATTTATGATTTTTATTATTGTAGTATAATATATAATTTTTTTAAATAAGAGATTTTGTTATGAAAAACAAGGCTTAATTCCCAATATAGTTTTTTAATTTCTTTCGAAAATTTTCTTAGTTTTTGGTTTTTTCAATTTAGTCTTTTAGTTTCTTAAAAACATTAAATTTGGTTATCTCCATTAATTTGGAGTAAACACGTTTTGATTGTGCTGAGGTGGAAGAATGTAATGGAAATGTAGCACAATGTTTAAATGTTGAGCAGAAAATGGAGGACGATGTTGTGTTTAGGAATGAGAAATGTTAAAGTTGTCCTAATCTCTGAGTTTTGGTTTGTTTGCCCTGATTTTAACGTTGGTAGTCTTTAAAAAATTAAAGGACAAAAATGAAAAAAACCAATAATTAAGAATCATTTTAAAAATTCAAATGAAAGTAGACCACCATGTTAAGAATTAAGCCAAACAAACAGGAACATACATATAATTCACCAACTCAGTTAGTTATTATTTAAACTAATATTAAAATTAAAGTAATAATATCAAATTAAGAAAACAAATATTTTTCAAAAAAATAAAATAAATGGATAGTTTTTTTGTACTTAAAATAAATTATTCCAAAAGCTATATTATGTAAATGATTTTTTTAGTTAATTCAAAATATTAAAAAAACATTTTTTTTTAAAGTAGATAGAAATGATTTCACATCTTTTTCATCTTAATTTTGATAATATAATTTAGAAAAATAAAAGTAGTTATCCATTGCTTATGACGATGCTAGCCCTGTAGTAAGAACATAAACTAAAAAGTTTGGGTTTTGAAAAGGGTTTTTACATTTTTCAGAGTTGTCTGAAAGAGGAAGAGCAGAGAGAGTGTGAGGCGATGGAGGGTGCATCGTATGCGCGCATGCCGAGGGTGAAAATCCGCGAGCTGAAGGATGATTATGCCAAGTTCGAGCTCCGGGATACGGATGCGAGTATCGCGAACGCGCTGCGGCGCGTGATGATCGCGGAGGTGCCGACGATCGCGATTGATCTGGTGGAGATAGAGGTGAATTCGTCGGTACTGAACGACGAGTTCATAGCGCACAGACTCGGACTCATTCCGCTCACGAGTGAGCGAGCCATGTCCATGCGCTTCTCACGTGACTGCGACGCGTGTGACGGCGACGGCCAGTGTGAATTCTGCTCCGTGGAGTTTCACCTTAGGGTTAAGTGTATGACTGACCAAACCCTCGATGTCTCCAGCAAAGACCTTTACAGTTCCGACCCCTCCGTCGTTCCCGTCGATTTCTCTGACCCTGCTTCCTCCGATTCTTCCGAGAGCAGGTGCGTGCTTTTCTTCATTTTATTTTTGGTTTTAAACCCTTGATTTTTAAATAGGTCTTTGTTGATTTCAACTAGGTATTTGGTTTTTTCAAAGTGGCGTTCTTCGTTTTCAACTGGGTATTTGAATTTTTGAAATGTTCTCAATTGATTTCAAATGGGTATTTGGGGTTTTCAAATGGGTGTTCTTCGTTTTCAGCTGGATATTTGGTTTTGCTGTATGGGTTTTCTATTTCTCATGTGTTTATTTCTGAATTGGCATTCTTCGTTTTCAACTGGGTATTTAGTTTTTTCATATGGATATTCTTCGTTTTGAATTGCGTGGATTCAGGGGGGTTATCATTGTGAAGCTGAGGCGAGGACAAGAGCTGAGGCTGAGAGCGATAGCTAGGAAGGGGATTGGCAAAGATCATGCCAAGTGGTCACCTGCTGCAACTGTCACTTTCATGTATGAACCAGAGATTCATATAAATGAGGACTTGATGGAGACACTGACTCTTGAGGAGAAAAGAGAATGGGTTGATAGCAGCCCTACACGTGTGTTTGAAATTGATCCAGTAACACAACAGGTTTGGGTTCTTCTCATTTGTTCTCTTATGAATTTGGTTATGCTCTTTCTACCATTGTTATCGTATCATATTCTGTGCAGAACTACAAAATTACCTCGCATGTCTTATGTGTTTGGTGCTTAAATGCTAGTTTGTTTGATCACTTTAGTGTATTGTTTTTTTGAATTTATCATAACATATGCATGCCGATTATTTCTGATCAAATTCGCAAGTTTATGCAAATCCTTTAACCTGAACATTATGTGCTTTCTCTTCAACCATTTGGGTTAAAGTGGTGAATAAAGTGCAATTAGAGGTAGTTCGTTTGTTTTCTTTGTGTGTTCAACGATAGACACTAGTAATTTGATGCTTTTGAATGCATGATGCTGCTTGTGTATAAAATAAATAATTCGCAAGTTTGTTTTTTAGCTAACATGGATAGGCTTATAGACTGGCATCCAGAAAGCACGTTCAGTACTTAAGACGCAATATGTTTTCCAGAGCATAAGCACTAGAGAACTAATGTTTTTGTGAACTTCATGTTCATCCAATATACATGAACTTACAAATCTTATAGAGAACTAATGTTTTTGTGAACTTCCTGTTTTGTGAACTTTTTTACCCTTAAACACTGTTGTTTTAATAGGTTGGGGGTTGGGTAAGGACCAACACAAATGAGTGGTGCTTCCTTGATTTTTGTTGTTATTTACTACTATGAGTTTGCTTTACACCCTGGACTTTTTATTGTTAATTATGAATATGTATTGAATTTGCACCCTTCGCACTACTTGATCAGAATGTTTAATAAACTCAATCTTGAGTTCCCTCCCATGCTTATCATCTCTTGAGATCCACTTTGTGACCTCCTCGGTGTTCTGTGACTTGATCCACCCATCTCAGATGGTCTTCCAGGACACTGACCTTTCACTCCTTTCTCTGTTCTTCTGAATGCCTAATACAGTTCATATCCTCTGTTCTGTTCTCCATTCTCGCCTGCATGATAGTAGACAACCATGGCAATATCTCAAGCAACAAGACAAAAAAGTGGTGCTTCCGTGACTTTTATTGTTATTTCTACCAGTGTTTTAAGTAGTGCTCTATAGCAGTGGAGCAGCCTCTTTCTGCTACAAGAGCTTCTGTCAGAGAACAGTTTAGTGTAGTAGGTGCTATGTGTTGATTACAAAAATCACTAAAACAGAGCATTAGCATTTTCTTGGAGGGCTTAATTTTTAGATTTTAATTTTCAAATTTAAATCCATAGATGTAATAATAGTGAAAATCATAAAGACGACTTGGATTTAGGAGATGATTGATAGTTCCTATTTAGAAAACTTGTATTTGACTTTCGTGGTATTGCATATATGTTTTTCTAAGGCAACCATGGCTATTGCTACTGTTTTTAGAGCCAGCTGCTACATGCCACAATTTGTGATTTAAAACATTGTTTACTATGTTTTGCGTTACAGGTGTGGCTTTTTATTGCTAAACATGTATATATAATGAATATTGAGTAAGTGATTGACTTTTCAATTTTTCCTCATTATCCTGCTTTCTGCTATTGCTACATGCTAGTCTTTTATGGTTTGGCCATTATCTGAGATTGATAACTATAATCTCAAGTGCCAAGAAAAAGAAAAACAAAACATTGCTAGAATGAATGTGAAGGACTTATACCGATTCAGTTTTAAGCTATCAATTTCATAGAGAATCTTGAGCCGCAAAGCAATTTAGTATCAAGATTTGCTATCCAGCTCATGAGGGGTGGATGTATGGTATTCTGGAGCATTATCTACTGAAGAGTTCTTAAGTGTATGATCTATCTGGCTAATTCTGTCAACCACTATGCTATACATATTTTTGTCTATTTTGAAATGTTGATATGCGGTGCTTAAACTTAATAGTTAATAACCCTTTTTTAGGTTCAATTTGTTTTGTTGTAATGAATATTTCCTTCATATAATTTGTATTATCGAATTAGAAGATTGCATTTTTCCATCTTTGAAAATCAAGTGTGATGTTTTTGCATTTATTAGGTAATGGTGGTTGACGCTGAGGCATACTCATATGATGATGAGGTGCTCAAGAAAGCAGAAGCCATGGGGAAGCCTGGGCTTGTGGAAATCATTGCAAGACAAGATAGCTTCATATTCACAGTTGAATCTACTGGAGCAATTAAAACTTCTCAATTAGTACTAAATGCCATAGAAATTCTCAAGCAGAAGCTGGATGCTGTGCGGCTATCTGAAGATACAGTGGAGGCTGATGATCAGTTTGGTGAGCTAGGTGCACATATGCGAGGAGGATAACTGAGTTGATTGTATTAGAAGGATATCAAATTTGTTTCACTGAACTTGTTTCTTTCTTCTTTTACTTAACTGAATAGCTGCAGCAAGTGTTAACTTGGTGAGTCGAAGATGCTAATTACTATTTTCCCCCTTGAAGAACAACATAGATAGTTGTTATGTTTCACTCTTATCATTAGGTAGATTCATGCACACAAAAGTTCTATCCTCTTCCCATGCTTGCTTCCTTTATTTTGTTTATAATGGTGGAAAGGAAAAACTCGAATCTGCATGGCTTAAGCAGCTCCAAGTCCTTTAAAAGCTTTTGTCCTTTTGTTGTTTGGATCCTGTAAGCTTACCATATACTCGATATTATGGAATTCCTCTTCAATTGAATGTCACTTTTCCCTTCATTCCTTTTATGCTCGGTGCCTTGGAAATCGGAGAAGTTTCATTTTTACATGCTAGAAACCGGTCTCTGAACTCACCCTTGGTTGATTTTTAGTACCTTTTAAATATATTAGAAGTAATTTGAATACATAAAAAAATAACGTAATTTGGACACAATAAAAAGACTTGGTGGAGACAACCTTCCTGTGAGAAGGGTTGAAGCAATGAGTTGTGCAGTTGTGAATTCAATATTCATGGAAAGAAGAAAGACAAACAGGAGTGCAAGTGAAACAAGAAAGAAATCCGTTATTAATGTCTTGAAAATTGTAAAAGATTTTGGGGAATGCATTCTTTTTTAAAATTTAAACAATTTAAAATATATCTAATGATAACATTTAAAAGAATTTTCAAGAATTTAAGGAATTTCACGTTTTTAAAAGAATTAATCTTGAGTGTTATTCATCTTTACGTTTTATTTTAATGTTAAATGCATATTTTAATTGCTATTCAAATTTGTAAATTTACGTGAATCAAAATGCTTTTTTTTTTTGGAACTAGTACCGATATTAGGCCGTTTCTTCCTACCTTCCATAATTTCATCTTACACTCACATAAACTCAAATGCCAATTATACCCTAGTTTTTAAGGTTTTCATTTTGAGTCGTGGAATCTATAATCCAGAGATGTTCCGGAAAGCACAATATGTTCGGGCAATCCCAAATACAAAATTTGTATTTTAGACTACCTTCCAAATATAATCTTTGTATTCTAAAATACAAATTTTGCTATATGTTTTGCAATAAAAACAGCTGGTATAAAAACAGTTGGTTCATTCCAAGCTGCAGAAGACCTCTGCCAACATAATTAAAGAAAGAAAGATATATCAAGATTTTGCAATGAGCATTAAATAGAATGAACAGCTGGTTCTGGCTAAAACAGCAGGGAGGCTACTACAAAAGGACTCTTTAATATGATATACATTTTGCTAAAATTTGTGCGAACCTGCTGGATGATTTACGGATATAGACAAAATGATGACTAGCAGAAGGTGAATAACTTACCATCTTCTGTTGGTATATATCAAACAACTTACTACTTGTATGCTAATGGACCAGATCTAGACACTGCAAACCTAGGAAGAGGACTGGGACCAGTGCTTCCAGAAGTTGAACCTTCAACAGATTTTACCCTACTACGGCTGGCGCTGTAATCCAAAGGCCCAGAACTACGATAGTTCCTTTGCTTGTTCTCCATGTTTCTTAAACTGCCAATATCAGCATCATAGAGGTGTTCCTGACTATGTGACGATGATGATCCTTTGAAGTATCCAGAATCATGGCCATAATACTGTGGTGAGTCCCCACGAGGATGCCTTAAGACAGGAGAAGCATGTGCTAGCAATACAGCAGGTGAATGACGGGGTGACGCGTTCAGTATTGCCAACGGAGTGGATTGAGTATCTGCGTAGTATTGCCCATATACTGAACGGAGAATGGCATATGGAACGTGGCTTTCCAGCGAGCTTCTTGGAAGGTAAGGTGAAATCTCACAAAGCTGGTCTAAGAAGATAAGCTGTGCTACAAGATGAGACCTGTGCAATACCAAAATACAAAACATCTAAGATAACCGCAAAGTACAAAATCAAAGAATACTGTTTCCCAGAGCAGAGAACTGATGCCAAACCGCAGATGAAATTGTGCTTTAGTATATTGCAACATTACCTACCTAATATAAATACACAGTCATTTGTGTTTCAAAAAAATCGCAACACCACACACATTTACCTGTGTGTTTCGCTCCAAGAATCCAGTATGATATCTGCAGAGAGTTTCACAAATAACTGCAATGTGGACTTAATACTAGCTTCGGCTGACATATGACTTGATAATTCAGGATCCATTCCCTCGCTGGCATGTCCATTTCTTAAAGACTGCCGATGCTGATGTTCCCGTTCCAATCTAACAAACTCACTTCCGGCAATCACTGCAGAAATGCACCTGCACGATATCATATGATTAGGGTTAGACAGATACCAAAATTAGTATATTCTAACGGCAATGAGTAGTTTGACTTCTAAAATGTTGCCAAGTAATGGAGTCAAAATACTATGCCAATAATTTCCAGTTACAACCCTATGGAATTATTGTATGGAAGTTAATCTACTGGCATTGGACTTATGTTATAATCGTGCCAACACAAAACACTGAAGTATTAAACACCATACCGACCTTGCCAAGCAATGGATATTGTTACTAAAACCCTCTGTGTCAACATTAAATGCTGTGCTGGACCAAATATTGGACATCATGAATGTGGCAAATAAGTACGGTAACAAGCCCCATGATCCATCACTTGCACCTCCTACTTCCTCCAAAATAGATCTTACCCAAACTGAATCGTGATCATTAACAACACCTACAGTATTTGCCACTGTTCTCATTCTTCTGATTTCTTCCTTTTCTGGTACTCCATCAGGTAGATGCTTAACCACCCCAGCTAGCAATGAATGAATCAAGGGGGCACCTTCTTCAAGTATAGCACCAGAAGCTTCAGCTAGTAGCCGATCAAAAGCCAGCGCAAGGCCAGCCTGAACACAAAATCCAATCACAGTTTCCAGATCAACTATTTGCTTCACAGAGGCTTCTCTTTCAATTCTATCACCAGCGTGAAGACTTGAAGCAACTGCTTCTAGCACATCTCGGTTTGAGCGTAGTGAAGTGTCAATGCAATTTAAAAGAGCAGCTGTGTGTTCTTTTAGCATTCTGTCTAGCCTGTCAACTCCATATCCACCAAAAATACGTACAAAAGCCTGTAATTCCCTGAGGTCGGTTACTGATTCTGCAAAATATCCACCGACAGGCCTTGTACTCCTGAAGCATTTATGAATTGGAACAAACAAAATCCCAGCACCTGAAACATCCTTTATTATGTTTTCGATATACCAGTTGCATACTGTTTCTGTGGCTGATCCCGTATGTTGGTCTGTTGACTTCTCAAACAAGTGCAGAGAAGAAACTGGTCCTGAAAAGGCTTCTGAAAGCAAAACTTCCCGGATACCCTGAGTAATGTCCATGCTGATGTGTTGTTCTGCAAGATGAACAATGCTAATATGTCTCTTAATCAGTGATTCCAAAACAGTAGGCCGTTGAAGATCATTATCAGTTTTCAGAACACCAAGCAATCTTCTTCTGAAGTTGCCAAGAATGCATTCTCTCATGTACTGCACAAACAGATTGATGGGTTAAAATAAGGACAGAATGAACAACGTATGGTTAAGAAACAGTAAAATTCGGTGGAGTGGAAGCGGATGCATATAAGACTTGGGTTTCATGCATCATTGTTACTTGAACAAGTGACTAATGATGCAACTGGACCCTCTAAATGGAGGGGTGCACTTCAAGAGTAAAGTGCAGCATTGATAACCATTGATGAGTAATGAATAACTTACAATTTTATAAATGTTAACACTGGGGTAAGAGATCATGGATATCTACAAATCTAATCCTTTAACTTTCTTATTGCTGAATATACTCACTTTGACCCTTAAAGCAGGCATCTAAGTTGGAACGGTTTCAACCCGTGAACCTGGTTGGCCTAACTCAAATAAGAGCTCAGAGTTTAGTTCATATTGAATAATAGAGATACAGATACCTTCAAATTTAACCTTTTACACATAAGAGCTTCTCCATGAGGATCTAACACAATCTATGCCTACCCAAATTCTACCCCATATTAGATCTAACTCCAACCAATGTTCAATCATTATCATTGTAGTGTGATGCCTACGGACAATTATTTATTTGATAATACTACTACAATCTAGATATATGACTTGGATAGCAGATTTCTAGGGCTCTTGGCTTAAACTTCTATTAACAAGAGTTCCAACAGAACTTTAGTAAGCAGATTTAGCTATCATTTTAACAATACTTTTACATCTAAAACTCTCTGTAGGGTTCTAGACCTAAAGTTGCATTATCCACGGTTCTTGACCTCACTATTCCCCTACTGTTCTTCCTTGATGGCAACCACTGTAGGACAAAATTTCAAAGCTCGATCCCTAGGTGTAAGAGAGGCAGATAAAAGATATTCCTGAACATCATTTACCAAAATCAATATATCAACAAGGAACAACTCACGAAAATTGCACTAGAGTTATGAGATTTCACAAAGAAGAATTTTTAAGTAAATCTAATGAAAATGAGATAAGATTAAATTCAGATACTTAAGCAGGGCTTTTCCATAATTTTATTTTTCAAAAAAGAAATACCTCTTTCTTATGCTTACTTTAAAACATCTTTTACAACCATTATGCATGCTTTCTTATAAACCTCCATTATTCAGAAACCTTGCCATTAAGCAATAAAACTAGCTAGGAAAGCAACTCTTAATAGTTGTATGTTTCCATATCTAATACAATATCCAAAAAAATAATGCGCATTTCCATTTTCCATTAACAAAAGACTCACTTATTCCTATTTCTCTCCATTCTATTACACAAATATCTTTATCATATTTTTACTGTTTTACAGTCCTTTTCCTGGATTTGCATATCAATAATGACATATTTTACTGCTAGTTAATTTACACTTGACCATGCTATACACAGTTTCTTCAAAAGAGCTGAAAGTCGATACCCATTCAAGCATAGATTTATTGGCCAAATTTTGTTGAAATATGGCACTATTGACTCTTCACAATAGATAAATAAATTTCATGAAGAAAAAAGAGGAGGAAAAGAAAAAACCATCCCTAACCTCTCTCAGCACAAAGACATGGTTTAAAACACATATAGGCTCCATATCGTTTAAAACTGAGCACAAATTGGTCAGCCTCTGCATTGCAGCTTCTAACCTGTCATTAAAAACAGTAGACAAATTAAAAGAATATACTTATGTAGTTATTAATACATATTTAGGACAGGATTATTATGACATACATTTTGATAGAACCATTATTTTCAGGAAAACTCTCATGGCCAGGTAAAGGAAAACCAGCTGTTCCTTTCGGAGATTTATATGATGGAATGGAAACTCTTGCCGTCTGATTCAGATATGAAGCTGCTTGTTCTGGAAGAAGCTGATGAAATCCAAAGGTTAGTTCTTAGAAATAGAGGTAACTCGTTAGCTAAAAGTATTTACCTGATTCTCTAAGGCACCAAATCCTCCTTCAGAGTCAAGAATATTTATTAATCCTTCCAATCCTCCCATGATAGATTCAATCAGAGATTCAACATAAAGAACAGCATCCCTTCCAATTTTTGTAACCTGCTTGCAGCAAAATTAAGACACCACATTTGTTCAACATTTCCATTTCTAGCTATCATCACATATAACACCTAATGATCAATCAGGAAGTAGGAAACGGAAGTTCATATGACTATTAAGTCAATATGAGATTTCATTTTTCAAAGGTAATGACATTATTTATACTTTTTGACTAATGATGATATAAGAAAAATACAGATTTCCAGTGAAATCACAATCCACAATGACTATGTAGCTTCGAACAGAACATTAGAATTCCTTATTCAGAAATTGTATGAAGCCTTATATATGTGAATCGTCCACTTTTAACAGATCCATAAGCAACATTAACTCTTTACTTCCGTAATAATAAGTTTTTTCATTCAAAAAAAGTATTAATGAAAATAAAAGATTGCATTCAGTAAATATTTGGAATATTTGAAGATGAATTATTCAACTAACAAAAAGAAAGCAACAAAATACCACATTAAAAGAAGAAAAATGTAACTCCGAGCCTCCATCAAAATGTGTTAGTAACGGCTCACTAATTTTTGGTCATTACTTGACGGTTCAAGTAAAACTGCTGGCAAGGAATTGTTTTTACCTCTTCTGGAACAATCGGAGATGCACACTCGGGAAAACTACTAGCAATCCCAAGCCATGCACAGCAGTGTTGAGGACGCCCTTCTGGACCAAACATGGTGTTTCTAAAAACCTATTATAGGAATACAGTTTGGATTAAAATGGAAAATAAAATCACAACTTAAATCCATACAACGTCTTAGCATACTAACTAGGAATCATTCTATAGAAATTGAAAAAATCAATAAGGTTTGCGTGGAATAAGGGCACTCACAGCTGTCAGGTGTTGGTGGTAGAAATACAACCTCCTAAGACTACCATGCTTTGAAAGTACGGATTCCAATTCATCTACACATCTGCATAAAATAGAACCACAATGCCATAATTATCTCTTCAAGTTTTTTTAATATATTATATATAAAGAAATTGTCATGGAGACATCACAACCCACAATTTTGCACAGCTGCCATGGCAAATCACAATACTTATTGATGTTGTGCTTGCAACACAGCCAACACTCATGATTGTAAAATCATACAATCTTACACAAAAGGTGATGATTTTGACTCTACCATTGTAAATCTCATTTTCTCTCTTTTTTATGTTATTTATAAATGGGGCGGGGAAGGGGGAGAAAGAGGATTTTAAAGATTCAGGCTAATCATTTGATTAATGAATAACTCAAATAAGTATCAGAATGATGTAGTAAGTTGTGGATTCAAACCTGGACCAATTGTAAGCAGCATTCCCTTCTGACAATAATCCTTCTTTGCCAGTGGAAACTGTAGCTTTCTCCAAATGCCTAATGTTTATAGATGAACGTGAAGATGTGACTATCAATAAAATTGATAGCCAATCCTTTCGAAAATCCTGAAAATAGTACTAGTAAGTGTTAAGTGTATGCTCTAAAACATTAGGTTGTGCGTAACTAGAAAATAAAGAAGAAATGACAAAAAAAAAAAAAAAAAATAAAAATAAAGGTTCTATCACAAAAAAAAAAAAAAAAAAAAAAAAAAAAAAAAAAAAAAAAAAAAAAAA
>Ga0099822_1004567_pt1 | contig 18037 bp, 10 predicted proteins | sample CowpeawhiteBW_FD_76839 | JGI IMG/M metagenome (GOLD analysis project Ga0099822, IMG submission 76839) | Root nodule microbial communities of legume samples collected from California USA - Cow pea white BW | ecosystem: Host-associated > Plants > Roots > Nodule | place: USA: California | collected...
AAAAATGATGTAAAAAAATTAATTTTTTTTAATTAAAAGAAATTATTATTTTTTAATTAAAAAAAATTATATATAACAAATATAATTTGGCACCCCTACAATTTTTGGTCAAGTTCCGCCACTAACGAAAAGTATGGCTCATCGTTTTAAAGAACTAAAGGTTGTAAAAGATGTTGAAACCATTGTTATTTTTAGGGAGGAAAATCTTCGTACTGTTGTGATTAACTCAGACAGAGAACCTATGCCACTCCACAATTGTCTACAGAAAAGTAAATCTAGAAAAGGCAAAGAAACCATCTATGATCATTCCTCTAACTCAGTTTGACAATTGAGGTTTCTCTGTGGAGATGTTGATCGAGGAGAACTTAAATCCCCAAAGTTTCAAGTTCCAAAGTGGGTTTTTGGGATATAAAATTATCATTAGGCACCATACTTATACTTAGAACTTTTTTTAGGGCGATGTTGAATTGTTGGATTTTTGGTTTACAAAATAAATGTTGTAGTTTTTCTTTATAAATAATCAAATGGTAGTATGGAAGAAATGTGGAAGAAACATATGGCTTGTCGTTTTAAAGAACTAAAAGTTGTGAAAGATGGTGAAACCATTCTATCTTCAAGGAGGAAAATCTTCGCAATGTTGTGATTAACTTGGACAGAGAACTTATATCGCTAAACAGCTATCTAAAGAAAAGAAAAACTAGAAAAGGCAAAGAAATCATCACTGATCATTACTCTTACTCAATCTGACAATTTAGGTTTGTCTGTAGAGATGTTGATCGAGGGGAACTTAAATCCCCATAGTTCCAAGTTCCAACGTGAGTTTTTGGGATCTGAAATTTTGCCATTTGGCTCATACTTATATTTAGAATTTTTTTTAGGGCGGTGTTGAGATGTTGGCGTTTTGGTTTTCAAAATAAATGTTGTAGTTTTTCTTTCTTTTTTCTTGATAAATAATCAAATGGTGGTAAGGAAGAAACATGGAAGAAATGTATGGCTCATCATTTTAAAGAACTAAAGGTTATGAAAGATGTTGAAACCATTGTTATTTCTAAGGAGGAAGATCTTTGTAATGTCGTGATTAACTCGAACAAAGAAACTATATGACTCAACAATTGTCTAAAGAAAAGAAAAACTAGAAAAGCAAAAAAACCATCCTTGATCATTCCTCTAACTCAATTTAACAATCGAGGTTCGTCTATGGAGATGTTGATCGAGGAGAACTTAAATCCCCAAAGTTTCAGGTTCCCAAGTGGGTTTTTCGAATCTTAAATTTTGCCATTCAGCCACACTTATACTTTGAACTTTTTTTAGGGCGACGTTGAGATGTTTGAGTTTTGGTTTAAAAAATAAATGTTGTAGTTTTTCTTTCTTTTTTCTTTACAAATAATCAAATGGTGGTATGGAAGAAACGTATGGCTCGTTGTTTTAAAGATATAAAGGTTGTGAAAGATGTTGAAACTATTAATATTTTCAAGGACGAAGATCTTCGTAATGTCGTGATTAACTCGAATAAAGAAGCTATGTCACTCAATAACTTTCTAAAAAAAACTAGAAAAGGCAAAGAAAACATCCTTGATCATTCCTCTAACTCAATTTGACAATTGAGGTTCGTTTATGGATATGTTGATCGAGGAGAACTTAAATCCCCAAAGTTTCAGTTTCCCAAGTGGGTTTTTGGGATCTTAAATATTGCCATTCGGCACATACTTAGAACTTTTTTAGGGCACGATTGAGATGTTGGAGTTCTGGTTTACAAAATAAATGTTGTAGCTTTTCTTTCTTTTTTCTTTATAAATAATCAAATGGTATGGAAGAAAGGTGGAAGAAACGTATGACTCGTCGTTTTAAAGAACTAAAGGTTATGAAAAATGTTGAAGCCATTGCTATTTCTAGGGAGGAAAATCTTTGTAATGTTGTGATTAACTCGGATAGAGAAGTTATGCCACTCAACATCTGTCCAAAGAAAAGTAAACTAGAAACGGTAAAGAAACCATCCTTGATCATTTCTTTAACTTTGTCTGACAATTGAGGTTCATCTGTGACGATGTTGATCGATGATAACTTAAATCCCCAAAGTTCCAAGTTCCTAAGTGTGTTTTTGGGATTTAAAATTTTGTCATTCGGCCAATACTTTTACCTAAAACTTTTTTTAGGGCGATGTTGAGATGTTGGAGTTTTAGTTTACAAAATAAATGTTGTAGTTTTTCTTTCTTTTTTTCTTTATAAATAATCAAATGGTGGTATGGAAGAAACGTGGAAGAACATATCACTCGTCATTTTAAAGAACTAAAGGTTGTGAAAGATGTTGAAACCATTACTATTTTTCAGGGAGGAAAATCTTTGTAATGTTGTGATTAACTCTGATAGAGAAGCTCAACAATTGTCTAAAGAAAAGAAAACCTAGAAAAGGCTAAGAAACCATCCCTTCTCATTCCTCTAACTCAAAGTCTGACAATCGAGGTTCGTCTATGGAGATGTTGATCAAGGAGAACTTAAATCTCCAAAGTTCCAAGTTCCTAAGTGTGTTTTTGAGACCTAAAATTTCGCCATTCGGCCAATGCTTATACTTTGAACTTTTTTTAGGGCGATGCTGATATGTTGGAGTTTTGGTTTGCAAAACAAATGTTGTAGTTTTTCTTTCTTTTTTTTTCTTTACAAATAATCAAATGTTGGTATGGAAGAAACGTATGGGTCGTCGTTTTAAAGGTTGTGAAAGATGCAGAAACCATTGCTATTTCTAGGGATGAAGATCTTCGTAATGTCATGATTAACTCGGACAAAGAAGCTATGTCATTCAACAACTGTCTAAAGAAAAGAAAAAATAGAAAAAGCAAAGAAACCATCCCTAATCATTCCTCTAACTCAGCCTAACAATCGAGGTTTGTCTATGGCGATGATTGAGGGGAACTTAAATCCCCAAGGTTTCAGGTTCCTAAGTGGGTTTTTTGGCTTCTTAAATTTACCCATTCGGCCCATACTTATACTTAGAACTTGTTTGAGGGCGCTGTTGAGTGTTAGCAAAAGCAGAAGAAAGGCTTAAAGTTAAAGCAAGATTTTGATGATGTCAAAGAATCTCAAAAGCTATTTGAAAGACAATTTGTAGACAAGTGTTTTTATGTTTAAAGTTATCTTATAATTTTTTTAAAGTGTTTAGAATAGTTTAGAATTAACAGCAAAGTTCGTAATCTCTTTGATCCTTTTATTTTTGTAAAAGCTATTATGATAATTAATTATCACTTAGGATAATCGATTATCTTAAGCTGAGTTCAAATTTTCAAAATCCCACTGGAATAATCTTTTATCTTCCTGGATAATTGATTGTCTGCTCAAACTTTTATTTTTCGAAAACACATTGGAATAATCGATTATCATAAGTGATAATTGATTATCCTTGCCAGTTTGAACATGTCTGTTCAGTTTTTAACCTAATTTTTAAAAACCCTTATTTAAAGAATTGCAGTGCTACTTCGAACTTACCTTTTTGAGAGCCAGAGTTCTAATGTTGTGTTTGCAAAGCGTTCTCTGAGTGTTCTTAAAAGAGCTTTGAAAAACTTAGTATGAGTAGACGATAACTTTTCCTAAGAGGGTTTCTTGGAAATTGAGTGTTACTATTGTTGCTTCTTGTTACAGAAAGATCAACACATAAAGTGAGATAATAAGAATGTCAATATTGTCAAGCTTAATATACAATGTTAATTCAACAAAGCTTTTGACAAATCCCAAGCTCAGCAAATGATCATCAATTTTGTTATACCAAGATCTTGGGGTTTGTTTTAGCCCATAAAGAGCCTTCTTGAGTAAATAAATCTTATCTTATTCTCATTCCTTCACAAAGCCATGGGGTTGTTCAACATAAATTCCTTCACAAAACCATTTAAAAAAGCTTATTTAACATCAAGTCGATAAACCTTCCAATTATTTTGGGAACCCACAAGAAATAACAATCTAATGGTGTTTAATCGAGCAACACCATTAGATTGTGTTTGTTGATAGAACCATCAATATTTAGCTTAGTTCTAAACATCCACTTGACCCCAATCACTTTTCTACTTTGAGGTTTTTCCATACGAATCTAGGTGTGTGTTTTCTCCATCATTGACAACTTTTCCTTCATTTCAACCATATAATTTGGACTTCTCTTTGCTTCTTTAAATTTGTATATTCATACACACACACACACACGAAAACATTGAATCTTTCATAAATTTCAAAGAGCGATTTGGTATCTCTTACTAAAGCCTCATCCACTAATTTATTTTGCAAACTTCAACTTCATTTTATTTTTGTGTTTGAGGCAGATGGCTTGAACTCCAAATTTGTCTTCTTTTTACTATTCCAAGTCCATTCTTCATCTTCCACAAAGTGAACGACCTTGCTAATAATTATTTTGTTAGTTTGCGGCTAAAAGATTTTACAAGTTTATCTCGTTTGTTTTGTTGAACATGAGTAAACACAAACAACCAAATATTTTAAGAAATTTTAGAGATGGTTTGTAACCATACATGACCTCAAATGGTGTTTGGTCCTTCAAAGCTTTGGTGAGAAGCATGTTATGAAGAAAAACAACTACATTTGTTGCTTTTGCCTAGAATTCCTTTAGCAAATTCTTCTCATACAACATGCATCTCGTCATCTCCAAGATATATCGATTTCTCCTCTCACTAACCCCATTTTGTTGTGGGGTATAGGGACTAGTTAGTTGATGTTCAATACTCGAATTCTCACAAAACTGGTTGAATTTTTCACATGTGTAATTAATGCTATTGATTTACTAAAGTCTGAATTTTTAAACAAGTTTCATTCTCAACCTTGGCTTTGAACTTCCAAAAAATTTCAACCACCTATCATTTGTTCTTAAAGAAAAAAGTCCAAGACATTCTTGTAAAGTCAGAAATAAAGATAATATAATAAAGATTACCTTTCAATGAAGGTGTTCTTTGAATACCTATGTTAAGAATTGAATTTTAAACCTAATTGAACCTAACAAAACTGGCTTGTAATGTGAAGTTTGTACCAACATATATATTGTAAATTGACCTTATCTCTAATTGATGTGAGATTACTAACATAGCTCCTCATGCTAAGTAATATACATTTCGAATATGAGAATAAACATTAATAGGTGATATGACAGCGATCCGACAATGCGTGGAATAGTAGACCCAACAAACAACAAATTTTGTTAGGATAGGCTTGATCATATGTCTCTGATATCATGTTAATAAGTGAACTTTAAACTCAACTCCATCTTAAAAAATTGGTTTGTAAAGTGAGATTCATACAAACACATCCCTTGATGATGATAATGCCTGAGCTTTTTGTGCCAAATTTATGTGACATTTTTTTTAGTGAGAAACCAATTTGCTCTTCCTCTAAGGAATTTAGAGCAAAGCTTTTTTCCTTTCATTTTTACCTTGATTATTTCCTGTCCATTTACATCTTTATTCAAACACTATTTCTCTTCAAAAATAACTTTATAACATTTTTCAATCAGTTGACCTAACACTTAATAAGTTCGGCCTGAGGAACGAAAAGAACATTGAGAGTAAATTTCTGCACAACTTGTGGTTGCAGCAATCCCTTTTCCTCTGAGTGTGACATAATCACAGTGACCTATTTTGACCTTAGTAAGTAAAATTAGTTGGCCTCAAATCTTGGAAGAGTGACTTGTCAAAGGTCATATGCTTGGTACAATCCCTATCTATTAGCTAACTTTCATTGGACACACTACTCAAGAAATTACCTCACATCAGGACCCGCTTAGAAAGTATCCCTTGATTGAAAACTTCTGAATTTATTTGTTCACAATTCTCTTTTACCTCTCTAACAATTAGCAAATGATAGACCAGTAACGATTTAAACCGATAACAATTAGCAAATGATTAAAAATTGTAATAAGGATTCAACCAATAACAAAAGCTATAAACGATAAACCAACTGCACCACCAAACATTTCACAAATTCTATACCCATCACTTGTTTATCAACTCATGAACAAGAAAATGATATGAAATGAAAATATTAATGTGACTAAACACAAAGACCTAGAGACTTCTGGGAAACCAAGCTTTGAACATAAGTCATGGGGTAGATCCCAAATATGTTGCAGTGAATTTGAGGGTGTTCTACAATATTACCACTTCGATCGTATATAACTCTTCTTATTCGCTTATATGTACCCTCGATGAACAGAACTTCATTCTCTTCTAACATGATCAGTGGGTGTAAGTAAGGACGTGGCATGGAAACAATCTGAAGATCTTGCATGGCGATGTTCAGAGAAAGAGACCAAGATTTATGGTTCCCAAAGTCCCTCATCTGCCAAATCGAAATATGTCTTTTGTTGTGATCGTGAAAAAACACAGTCAAACAATCCTTCAAAACCCCCAAACAGTCGTGAAAATCCCAATCGTATCCTAGAGAGTGAGAACCTCTCATGCAGATTCCATTCATGCAGATTCCATGAAGAGCTTGAGGCAACATGAACTGCGAGCTCTTCTCGTTCCGAAGATCAAGTGAAACAATCACCGATTCATCAAATGTAATATAGGAATCATGTGGGTGGTTATCGTGAAGATCCAACCCTACCCAGTTAAGGGTGCTATTTAGATACACTCCCCATCCTGAACCCTGCATTGTGGTTTTAGCGGGAAAACTTTCGACGCTTCTCCAACAACTGTTGCCACCTACGTTGCAAACTTTTACGTCGCGGTAGATGGAACGTCTATTGAGATCAAGGGCGTCGAGCATCAACACCACCTTGTAAGCATGGCTCAGATCGTCGTAGCCAAACGCAACCTTGCGACGAGGATGATGGCCGGAAGGAATGGGGAATGAACATTTGAGATCCTCCAATGTTTCTCTGGTGGCAGGGTTCCACACGCAAAACATGCATCTTTCGTCTTTCTTACATCGTCCCGCCATACACACCAATCCGTTGCAGCTTCCGATAACCCCGTACCCGCTGATATCGAATCCCAGGGTTCGGTCGTGGGCAACCGTCGCTTTATGGTTGTCTGATAAAGAACCGATGTGGCAGGGAACGAGGAAACGACTTTCCAGATTATTGTCGTCTTCTAAGTACTCCAACAGCAAGTCCACGCCTCTGGGTGATCTTTGAAGGTGCAGCTTCACGAACCATGGATCGGAGATCAATGAATGAAACGATTTGCTGACGCACTTGAAACGCAGAAGAGTCTTAACCCGAAGCCATGAGAGAATTTCCGCTTGGAGTTCTTCGCAGAGGGTTGGTCGATTCATATCTTTGGATTTTGAATTTAGGTTTTCATGTTCTTCACCTTAATTCGGAGGCAACGAAACATGTTTTCGATTTCATCTCTCTTTTACAAAAGGGAAGATGAAACGCTGTTAAACAATATCATATAATCGTATAATTAATTATCTGTTTACAAGATAGAGAAAATCTTCGTGTTTGAAGATAAATGCCGCGCATATTTCTATCTTAATTTTCTCTTGTAACCCAAATACTTCACCTTAACTTCATCGCATGTTATTGTTCCAACTATACCTATATTTTTATTTTTGCAAATTAAAATCTTACCACGTATTCTTTTTATTTACCTAATTAAAAATAGGGCGAAACCCTTTTAAAAGAAGGAGTTTTTATATCCGTGAATTCAATGAAAACATGTTACGACATTGGTTTTGTTAACGGTGCTACCATCTATCACCACCGCTATCACCGGAAGTTATTGCACATAGCATTTTTTATTGGATCACTTGGAAAACACCAAAACTTCTTCTTTTAAAGAGACACTGAAACAACACTCTTATGGTAATTATAGTTATTAAAATTGTTCATTTTATCACATTTTGTGGTTGAATGATATTGCAAAAAAGTATATACTATTAATATATTATAATTAACTTTAAATTATATATTTGAAATTTCTTAATATTATTAGTTACTAATTAGATATGACAAAAAGAAATCCATGCCCAATCGGTAAATGAAAGAAAACGAAGGCATTCTAATAATAAATAAATAAGACTCTTTCTTTGTATATAGGATGTCTTTCAAGATAACCTTAAAGGCGTTTAATCCTCCCATGAAGAGGTTCAAAAGTTATTAAGGCATTTATTCCTTTTGAGATAATAGTTGGGTCGATCGTATACAAGTGTTTTCCAATAAAGATAATATAATTGTCATCCATAATAAGAAAAATGAATTAATATGACTGTTATAGGCTAGACTATGTGTATAGATTATAGAAAATTTAACAAAGTCATCAAAAAAATATCATTTCCCAATACTGTTTTTGGATAAAATGTTGAAGAGATCGGAAAGAAAAACTTAATACTATTTTTTGAATGGGTATTTAGGTTACACCAAGAAAAGACTGGTTTCACTTGTGTGTTTTTCACTTAAAAAAAATGTTATAGGGGTTTTGTAATGCTTCGATCACTTTTTACATATATATGCTTGCTATCTTTGTAAACTTGGTGGAAAAATGCATTAAAATATTCATGGATGACTTATATGTGATTCCACTTTTGATTATAGAAGATTCATCGAGAATTTTTGCAAGATTACAAAACTATTGAGCAACCTACTTAATAAGGACATTCCTTTTAAATTTGATGAAAATTGTGCTATTTTATTGCAACATTGAAAAAAAACTCGCACTCGTAATTACTACTCTTAATTGGTAATATAATTTGAACTTAAATGTGATGATAGTAACTATGCTGAAAGAGTAATGTTAGGGCAAATAAAAGAGAAAGTTTTCTGTGTGATACACTATACAAGTGAAGTCCAGAATGAGACTCAAATTAATTATACCACTGAAAATTAATTACTTGAGAAGTTTAGAACTTATTTGATTGGATTCAAAGTTCTTTTATTAACCATGTTGCAATTAAATATTTGTTAACTAAATCAGCTTCGGAACGACTAACAAGTTGTTGCAATTAAATATTTGTTGTACGAATTGAATTTGAAAATAAAGGATAAGAAAAGTTGTGAGAACAATGTGCAGATAACTATACTTGAGCCATAAGTGCTAGAAGAATTTCCAAATGAACATCTTTTAAGAATTTTCAAATTTTCAAACGAACAACCATAGCAATCCAATAACACTTATCATTTGCAATCTCTATTTTGCAATCCACTAGTAAAAGATAAAACCAACACATTTGTCATGTAAACAAACAATTAGAGTATTTTAGACCATCTTTTTTTCACAAGGATTTTTTTAAAAAAAAATAGAAACAAGATAAAATTTACCCCATAAATTAGCATTAATTTAAATTAAAAACTCTCATAACTTCTCAAGCGCGGAAAACATTCACTTAATAAACTAATTAAACTCGTTCAAAATCTACGAATAGGTGCAATATATCCTAAAATCGGAACTCCAATCATTTAAAAAAAATGCATTCCTTTCATCGTAAGTCAAAAAAAATGCACCACTTCCTTTGCTTCTTTTTCCATTTTTTTGAAAAAAATAATTATTATTATTTCCAAAGTTTAACATAGTACTATAATTATTTTTCCATTTTACATTTAGTTACATGTGATTTTTACGATATAGAAATAAAGATAAATTAATAAAACAAATTGTAGTTTAATTTAAATGAAAAAAATATTATGGTATTTCTTAGTTAAAAAAAAAAAAAACTCTTAAATGACACGATGAAAGGAACTAAGAGATCAGTATTTATAGTGCAGTAGTTTCCACTAGCATAGCTTAAAGCAAGAATAATAATAATAAACTAATCTTTATTAACCTTGGAAAGATAAACCTGTTTTTCTTTACAAAGAAGAACTAGTTCACGTTTTGGTCCTCCAAACCTTTGGACTGGACCAACATTTTCAAACAAACATTCTGCACCAATGCAAACCTTCAACGTAAGACAATATGCTTCTGCTGTTCTGTAGAAAGGCGCAACAAATGTAAATTTTCTTACCACTTCAGAGCCTTCAGAACAGTCCAAATCAAGAAAGACATGTTGTACAAAACCATCATCCAGCGTCATCCTTAGCCACAACTTACTCTCACTTGAAACATTATGGAGAGTGATTTCACATGGTACACCAACGGGTAGCCCTGAAACGAAGGGAAGAGGGTGTTCCATGTCATTGTTGGGAATGCTTAGTTCTGCATTCACATGTTTGATTCTTCCATGAAACATAAACTGTTTCAGAGAGAAAAACTTGAGACATGCATCAAACTGAAGTGGACTGCAAGAAGCTCCATCGGTTGAGATGGTACTTAATACTTTCCCAAGTTCAACTACGAAATTCGATGGCGAAGCTGGACTTTCTTTGAGGATGGATTCAACGCGTAAATATAGAGTGTTCAGCCTCTTGAATGTATGATTATGACAGATGATTTCACTTTTACATATCTTGAGTGCACACGTTAATAACATAAGCTCCAAGACGTTCAATTCCTCTTCTGCAGACAAGCCTATAAACCTACTCATCAATTCTTTAACCCTCCTATCAAGCTTTCCCAGCTTGAATTCCATTTTTCCTATTCGCTGAGAACACAGCTTTTTTGCTGGCAGCAAGTGCTCCCATACTTCAGCAAGTAGCTCTATCACCCGGAGGTATAGTTTAGTAAATGCCAAAGCATCAGCGTCACCAGATCCCAAAGAATCAAGTTTCATGGCAGTTAACTCTTTCAAACACCTGCACCATTGGCATCAGCACAGAAATAAATGATTAAAAGAACGAGGAGAATATTAGGCACATGCATACTGAATTTTAACAATCAAAATATAAGAAAAAGTGATATTATTATTGTATTATAAAAGCTTGCAGGACATCTTAAATTTCAAGCAAAAAAACCAACTAACTAGAATCCCCATATTCTGTATATAGCATAAATTAATCACACAAATATAAATCAATATGTCGAAATTGAATATTTTTAAAGGAAGTTTAATAGTCTTTTTAGCGCCAAGTTTTGCTAGAATTATTTAATGCAGTCCCTCAACTTTTTTCATTTCAATGTAATCCTTATTTTTGTTACCAAAAAAAAGTCAATGGATGTGACAGTATAAATGACGATATGACACCAAGGTGGTTGGATTTATCCAATGTGACACGGAGATGGCTAGACTTATACAATGTTGTGTCATTTACACTGTCACCTTGTCACTGTCTAAATGATATCAGCAGCACCAATTTAACCGAAGAAATCACAATAATTTTTTTCTTTTGAAAATAAGACTACATTGAGATGAAAAAAAAATTGAAGAAGCAGATTAAATAATTTTGACAAAAATAGGGAGAAAAAATGATGTAAAACCTTTAAATGGTTACTTATATGCAACTCACGATACAAATATTGGAAGAAACAACAAAGACCAAGGCACATATGTTACTAAAGTTATTCAACAATTCCTCACCTTAAGGACCTCAGCACTTCATTTGTATGACCTGACTGTATCCTCGGCCACATAGCAGGGGGCTTTGCCAGAATGTAGTTTATAACTTCATCACTCAGAGATTGCTGTTGTTCTATCTGGTTATCTGCTGACTCTTTCGGCTCCCTCGTGATTTGTGCACCAATCACCTCATTGTTAGAAAAGTTTGGAGCATTATCACCTTTAAATACAGGCAACTGTTCCTCCCCTTCCGTGAGGTTAATATTTGTTGCAGAATACTCTGTAGATCTGCTTTTCTCACATAGGCAGGCCAAAAGGGCATCCCTATCCATGATATCACTAAAAGCATTATAAATTCTACCTAGGAACGTAACTGCATAAGAAAACATAACTGGTGGTATTCTTCCTACATCAGCATTCAAGAGTGGAGCAGATATAGAAAGAATTAACAGTGCAGCTATCCTTGCACTATCAAATTCTACATTTCCTTCCAAAGCCGTTTCTACCTGTAAAAGAGAAATAAAAATGTAAATCAGTGGCACTACTTCAAAGAAATATAGGTACATCTGTCTCATTGACATGCAAAATTTGTGAATGGATCAAGAAGTTCTTGTGTATGACTATATACAATAATCCGAACAAGCGCACCTCTTCAAACGTGTCCTTCATGATCAGGCTTACAAATTTCTTGTGATTTCGGCCCAGATGAGAAAAAGTAGAAAATACATCAGCTTCATCCTGGAAGCACCAAAGTGAAAAGTTAAATGGAATAGAGGTTGGTTAAAAAGTAGTTGTATTGAGAATCTTGGCTCGTCTTCTGAAAGAACAGGATTAGCCCTTAGTGAGAGGGATGACTTTGTAAAAAATGAGCGAGCAAGTACCGGGGGAACAAAAGAGGTTACGAGACTGACCACAATTGCATGTGGTTGAGTTGCTTACTTGTTAGAGTAAGGAGGAATAATTTGGCTTTATGGCTATTACTAATAATTTTGAAGCCATAACAACAAGTTAAACCATGATGGAATATTAAGACAATGATGCAACAAAGATAAAAATATTATGTAAAAGGGTGAAGAATACACGTAATTAAGGATATTCTTTTCAAGAGACACGTCTTAAATTGAGGACATATAAAATTGCCAATGGTGCAAGAAGAGATGATGATGCAAAACACAAATTATCGCATATTTAAAAATTAAAAACAGAATATAAAATGGATAAGAAATGGTTAAAAGATATATTCATAAGCAGTCAAGGTCCTCAATGATTATAGTTCGCTATTGCCTGAATTGTGAAATAAAAATACATGTAGTGTACATGGGTATTTTAGCCATTGAAAATATAAAAGACAAGTGGAACCGAGTATAAAGCAAACCTGTGGATAACTGTCTAAATTTCGCAGGAGTCTGTCAACAGATGATTTGAACAATGGCAGATTGTTTAGCTTCATTACTTTAAGTATTTTCCTATAAGTAAATCTTACATCCGAACTATTATTATCCACCAGAGCTCCAAGAAACTGAAATATAAAATGACAACATATGACTAATATCAATAATAAAGTGCATCATATGGCATTAGGTGTCAGTTAGAGAAAAAATCAGTTTTGGCAAATTAGGTTTATTGGAAAAGATTAAGATCAATCAAGAATTCAACTAAGAAAACGCTCAATGTCCATAACAAGTATCAATAAAATCCCCACCACTAGTTCATGCTGTTGGTCAGGTTTTGTTTATGAAAAAGTTTTTATCAGCTGAAACTTAAGGACTATCCAAGACAGTTTTTAGTGAAAATGCTTCTTCCTTTTAAAAGAGGAAAAAGCCATAACAGTCCCCAGTATTTGATTTGATCACCGATACACAAACAATCATTCTTTTCAGTTTGGCAAACCACAAACAGGCAATCTAACCAATCACAGCAACCATGGCTTATTGGTCCCCAACAAAAATAACCTTTTCCATGCACCCTGCTAGTCATTCTTCACTTTCCAAATGTAATTTGGTCAACCCTAGGGACCTAGTTCATTCTACAAATCTACTGAAAAGCTTAGGGCCATTTGGTTTAAGTAAACAATTTCTATTTTCACTTTTAATGACAAAAATGTCGCATTAATTTTACTTTGTTTTCTATTTTCACAAGTTTGTAGTATGCATAGGGCATGGTGAGAAAAAAAAACAATAAAAGATTATGGTCAGTGACTCCTTCACAAACTTTTGAAAATAGGGAGAACATGAAAACAAAATGGGACTTTTGTTATTAAAAATAAAAATAAAAATAGAAAATGAAAACTAGATGACAGTTTTGTAATTAAAAGTGAAAATAGAAAACTTTTATCCTGCCAAATGACACCCAATTAATTTGAAACCATAACAACTATAACCCTACTCATCTAACAGGAAAATAACCACACAACTAGCAAAACTCCTTAACCATAAACTTGCAAATAAAGACATTAGATTTTCCCCCCAAAATTTGTCCTACCAACTAGCACAGTAAACAAGGTAAAAATTCCGATTAAGAAAAAGAAAAGAATACAAATAATCAATAAATCTCCATACAGCAATATGAAGGAGGTTCCATAATTTGGCCAACATGAGATGCATCTTGCAGTTTCAAAGAAAGGAAAAAACCGTAGGCGCTGAAATACGTACTGGAAATAGAGCAAAATGATTAATGGAGGATCAGAAACACACCATGTGCAAATGTTTGTCATGAAGCTTTAAACGGCCATTTATTGCCATATGGTGCATGGTTTCTAAAGCTTGTAAGCGAACCACCGCAGAATCATCATTCAACACATCCATTAATGAGTCTAACGCTTCGCGTGCAAACTCAGCAGATAGGCTTGTTAGTGTGCGTAAGGATTCACATACAGACTTCCTCACCTTCACATCAGGCACAAATGAAGAAAATATTATCAAACAATCACACAAGGAAAAAGCATTATTACTATACCAGATTATTGCTATCAATTTTAGATAAACCTCCACTAACAAGGGATTTTCATAAGATACCTCAAAGAACTCATCCTCAAGTCCATGAACTAGTGCACCAGCAACAGTACTTGCCAACATGACACATTGTTCAGATGTGCGCTGATCCCCACTTTCCTTTTGCTTTCCACGTCCTGAAACTCTCTTTGCTAAACTTTGCAAAAGAAGATCCTCCGATACCATTTCCATCTTTCTGAGGCCATTAAATGCTTCAAGTCTAACCTTCATATTCATATCTCTTGCCATGGAGCATAGCTATATGCCCACACAATGAGTATGGATTAATTCAAATATATGATTCATGTGAAATATTACGACAAATTCAAATTGATTTAATAAAATATAAGAACCTAAGAATCCATTAATTATTGTGGAAAGTTATAATAAAAATAAAATAAAATTCTACGATAACCAATTTGATGGATGTTGATTAATAAAAGGGATTAGAGTTCTTTCATTGTAAAAAACTTGAAACATATGCAACCCAATACTACTATACCTTGGCAAATACGTCATTGGACCAATAGGCTTTCATCTCTGAGCTAGAAGCTGCCAACATCATACCCCATGAAGCCACCTGCAATATATCAGTTTACATCATTCAAAGACTTGCTTACCCCAATCAACTAGCTCAAAAACAGAACATTAATCATTCGACAATTGACTGAACTCAACAAGAACACTATCTGAATCTGATTAACACTAATCCTGAAATATCTGATTTTCTCATTTCTAATATTTCCGCAACACAATAACTAGCAATAATAAAAAAGGACTAAACACTTCGTTTAGTTGGCCATATAAAAGTATTCCTTTCATCACATTGGGCATTGTCTGTTGGTGATGTAGGTCATACCAAATTAATCTTCAATCTTCAATTCAATGCAGTATATACTCTAATTCTAAAAAAGAGCACTTTCAGATATCCACTGGTCTTCAAATTGCAGATAAATGCCGCTATCATATTACTTTGGTCCATAGAAAACCAATTTCATGGTATTAACCGACTGAAATACTATGATGTCACCATGGTTTTAAATGCAGTTCACTACAATCATAGTATTGCAGTTTTTAAAATCCCAGCAATTTTTCCACAATTTCAATAATTATTACAGTTAAAAATCATGGCATCACTATATATTGACAACTTGTATAATTGAATTATATTTTAATAATATAAGGTCATTTTAAAAAATTCTCTAAAAAAATATTTCGAAAGTCAACTTTATGGAATTCGTGTTCAAACATAAATCTCCTTTCATGTTAACTACCCTGGAAAAAAATACCTACACTGTAGTTCCAGGATTTATCAGCATAAACAAATGTCCTGGTAACATGGCTGGAAAAGACCGAATTTGGCTTTCTTCGTCTTTGTGCTTCTAAGAGAGAAAACAGGATCATGTTCGAGCTTAAATTTAAATTTAAAACTAAACCTCGTCCTCACCCAGTCTTTTTCTAAAATTTAATTAAATTCTATGATTTAATCAAATTATATAATGATTATTTTGGGTAAGAACTAATGAAAAGTACAAATCTTTAAAATTATCTTACTTTAAATTCAAAACATTCAATTAATTATTGCAATAGTTAATTTATATTCTCAAATGCAAGCACTTATTAATAGACCGTAAATTACATTCTTAACCTCCATCTCGTTTTTGCAAAATAAACTCCAGTCAAATCAAATTAAATACTTTCATCGTTCTCTTTTCTTTTTCACTCACTTAGGAGTGCATTCACACAAACTATTGATCAACCTACCAAAAATTACGGCTCACAGATCTTCTTCACCCTCTATTATTCATAATTTACTCTTTCTCTAAAATTCAATAATTAAAAATAACCATAAAAGATAATTTAAATAATTTATTAAATCTAAACTAAAAAATTATATAGGAGAATAGTTATCTATTAAAATTTTATTCATGTATAATTTATACATCCAAAAGTTATCATAAATTTAAATTATGTAATTTACTTTGTACAGTGTCTAAGTTAAAATATTAGTTTTCCCCGTTACAAGGGCAAAGGAATAAAAATAAACTCTGATGAAAAAAAGAAATTATTGGGAGAGGCAGAGAAAAAGAGGAAAGCCTATGGAGATGAAAAAATGATAGCAGAAGAGAACCTTACCACGCGAACCGCAGAGAACCTAACGCAGGGGTCGAAGTCCCGAAGCAACTGAACGGCGCGTCGATAACACGCATCGACCAAGCCAACGTCTTTCAGCTCTCCACCGCGCTCGCTGAACCCGACGAGCCCTTCCAGCGCCGCATCTCTCACGTAAGGGTATGGATCCTTCGTGAACCCCAGCAGCACCGCCAACAGCAAGCCAGGTCGGACCTCGAAACTCGAACCCACGTTCCGGAGCATCCACGCGCGGGCGGGCACGGAGGCGCCGAAGCACAGCGACGTGAAGCGCGCGTCGTCCAGATGGAGGCCCGAGAGGGACGCGCCGATTGCCTCCACAGCGAGGCGGGGAGAGGACTCGGCGGTGGGGAGAACAATGGTGGGGGCGAGATCGGGATGGCGAGCGGCGGCGTCGGAGAGGAGCTTGAGGGAGTGAGGAGTGGGGTGTGGGGAGCTGGCTAGGGTTTGGAAGATGTGGGAAACGGTACGTTTTGAGGTAGAAGGGTGGAGGAGGAGGGACCTCATGGTGCTGAGGGTGCGGAGAGAGAGCGTTTCGTCTGCTTCAGAGGTTTCGTCTGGAATGGCCATTGCCGGAAAAGGAATACGACGGTGCCGGTCGTTTTGGTGGAGAAGGTGGAGGTGGCTCCTAATTTTCAGATTTTCATAAGATTTTTTCTCTTTTACAAGGATAGCTTTTTTTTGCCAAAAAAAAAACTGTATTTTTTTAAAACCAATTTTTTTTTAAATGGAGGGAATGATTTTGTATTTGGTTTTGGACTGTTTGGAAAGTAAATTGTGAGAAGAAACAAAAACAATTGAAATATAAATTTGTTAAGAAGAGAAAAATGTAATTAAATAAAAAATGTATTATTATCTTTTATTAATTATTGTTTTTACTCCATCCAGAAAGCCCAAATCGCAAAACTATAACTGTCTCAAGAAAATTGGACTCTTGCTATTGGGCACTTTCTTCTACCCCATGTTTTCTTCAACCTGCAACCCATAATTTCAAAATTTTGGATATAGTAGTATTGTGTAAATAAATGTTCTCAATTCGTGCTGGGGAGTTTTTGGATTGATGAGGTGGTTGTTTGTGGTTTGATGCCTAGTGGCGGTTGCGGGGTTGTGGCGAGCGGTGATTTTTTTGGTGATATTATTTCATACGAAAATTATTTTTTAAGAAATTGATTTTGACAACGTTTTAATAATATAAATGTGATAGCATCTCATTAAATAAAAGAAATATTTGGTGTGAACAGAGAAACGAGGAGAAAAGTTTGACGTGGCTTGTAAAAAAGAGTTTATAAAAAAGTAGGGGTGGGCATGGATTGGATTTTTAATGATCCAATCTACATCTATTTTAGATCCAAATAATTGGATTAGATTTTTGACCCAAATCCATATTTTTAGCAAAAGTAGTTTGAATTTTTTTAAAATCCAGATCCTAATATTTGGATCAAGATTTAAATCCAATCCAAATATTTGGATCAAGTTCAAAATCCAGAATCCATTTTTATAAAAGAAATTTAAATTGAATTTTGTAAAACTTGTGTCAT
>Ga0099822_1004568_pt1 | contig 18035 bp, 9 predicted proteins | sample CowpeawhiteBW_FD_76839 | JGI IMG/M metagenome (GOLD analysis project Ga0099822, IMG submission 76839) | Root nodule microbial communities of legume samples collected from California USA - Cow pea white BW | ecosystem: Host-associated > Plants > Roots > Nodule | place: USA: California | collected...
AATGTGAGAACCTACTACCAGCAATTTGAAGAACAACAAACACAGAGTTTAATTGATCAGAGGATCAAAGAACATCTTGGGCAAGCTGCAGCATTTCAGCAGGTTGGTGTAGCTTATAATCATATGATGGTTCAGAGGCCAAACCTTCCTCCTGTGTTGCCACCACCAAGACTGCCTATTCCTGGAAATGCACAAGTACCTGGAAGTCAACCACTACTGCCAGGGATGAGACCACCTGTCTTTCCTAGACCACTTCCTGGGGCACCAGGTCAATATAATCTTGCACATTGCTTTTTGTGAAGTTCATAAAGCTTCCATCTCCTCTTATATTCAATCTGGTTTGGGCTATCATATTTATGTCTCTGCATTTTACATGCAGACATGTGGTTCTTTCAATTATTATCTTAACAGTGATTCTTGTTATTCATATGCCAAGGGCTAACTACAAATTAATTTTGGTTTATGTTGTTGCAATGACCTTGTTATTTAAATCTCCTTTAATATGGTTGTTCTTTCTTTGGATTTTATTTGAAATAATTACGTTAAATAAATAAAGTAAGTTTTGGACAAGAAAACCTACATTTGCTTTTATCTGTTTCTTCTCTAAGCTGTAACTTCTATCTAATGCTGAAAGTTCTGAAAAACTTGATAGCCAAGTTCAAGCATTATACATTTGTTCTTTTATTATCCAGTATCTGATGTAACTGGTTTTCAATTGGAATATACAGGATATGTTTCTGCCCCTGCCATGCCTCCAATGTTACCCCCTCCTGGTGCTCCCCAGGTGCCGGGTCAACTTAATACCCTACCAAGGCCCCCTTCATTAGCTCCCCCTCCAACTGCTCCTGGTAGCACTGCTGCCCCAGCTTCCAATGGTGCTCCCTCTATGTTATCGTCAGCAATGTACCAAGCCAATCCACCAGCACCGTCGTCTGGAGGTTATGATAATTACAATGCCAGTGCTCAAGCACCTGAGGGCAATCACTGACCTGGTTAAACTGGTATGTTATTTTATATTAATTATTGAATTTTATGAAATACAATACTTGTTCAACTGTAGCTGGAATCACGCATCGACTGAATTTCAACTAATTAACATTCTTTCCTATTTCATTTATTTGTATTTGCAGTTCTCTCTGCATAATGCTATCTCTATTGGAATCTTAAGACTAGAGCTATTTGTGCTCTACCTACTCGCTGTTCATCAAACGAGGACTTGCCATTTGTGGTCATATGTAGAGTAGTCATTGGTATGTAGAATGTCCATCAGTTTGAATGCACAAAAAAAAAATCTTATAAGTTACGTTTTTGAGGAAGATTTATGTTCAGTACCAATCGTTATAACTTTCCAATGTGGCCTGTTGATGATAGCTTCTAGTTTATTTTTAAACCGAGTTTCATTAGTGATAAATGTACTTGTATTTTAGGTTTAGAGACAAATTCATTATTTCGTATTGTGTTATTGGCTCTGAATTCCTAAAATCTTTGCCTATTGATCACAACAGAAGTCTTATTTCCCAATGTAAGGTCGGTTACATAATTCACATATATGCCATTTTCAAATGTCAAGTCCAAGTCTTCATAGATATTTCTCACCACGAATCCTACTTAACAACATCTTTTAATGTTCTTCTTGCTCTCCCCTACTCCCTTTTCAAGGATTGAAAAAGCCATGCAATCTACTTTCCTCACTTATTTTATTTGTAATGTTTAAACCACCTCTACTGATTTTGTTGTCATCTTTTCATCAATAGGTGTCATACTAATATCTCTCATTATATACAAATTTTTCGTATCCTATCATTTCTTGTGTCATCACACATTCATCTTAACATTATAATTTACGCCACTCTTACATTTTTTTTTTCATGTTTTTTCCTTTAGAGTCTAACATTCACGACAACAGCCAAAACATATAACAGTGGGATAAAACTTTCTTGGTAGTTTACTTTTTGATCACAAAACTAATGACTTTTTTTTTTCCATTTTAGTCATCTGATCATCATTTAGTAACATTGATCACAAACATTTTAGTTTAGAAACCATTGGTATACTATGTCTCCTTTTTACTTTCAAGTATGTCTCGCTAAAATTACAATGCATATACTGTCTTCTTCCAGCTTAGTGAAAACCCGTAGTTTTTGAAGCTATAAGTTCAATTTAACCATTTAACCTATTTATTCTATTAAAACTATATCATTTGTAAAAGAAAACGTTTAATAAACGGTAATTTGTGTACGCTCATGGTAAGAACATTTTAACACAGATTAAATAAGAGTATGGACTTAAAGTTCAGCTGTAATATTCTCCCAAAGAAAGGTTTAATTAACGGTGTCTTGCATGTTGCATTCCCTCTGGAATTTTAGAAATTTTCATTCTTTTATTTCATGGTCCCAATCAACCACTAATAATGTCTAGAATCATTATAAACCAAGCTTAAAACTCTTTAAATCAACTGATTCAACTGTTGGAAGCATGAACATAATTGATTAGGACAAGTCTTAAGTAAGAAAAACTTTTCTAAAACCTAATATTTGATTAGCCTACTTATTTAATTAACTATGTTGTTCACTAGAGCCATTGGACTCAACATCTGACTTCGATGATCAATTAGATTACTTCTCTAATCAATTAATCTTAGCAACAATGTTTTCTTTTTAAACCAATCTTGAGTCACATTTCAAAATGGGTCTGCTTTTGAAATCTAGGAGAGTTAGAGAGAATGAAGAAGAGAAATTCTTGAGTTTTTAGAGATCACACTATTAGGTTTTCAAACGTTTTTCAAGAAGTCTTCAAGATGGATGTGATCTTGAGAGTTCTGGCTTGGAATTAGGGATTGATTGTAATTTTTGCATAAAGAAGTGTAGTTGTTCCTTTTATTCTTTTGTGAATTTCATTTCTCTATAGTCTTTTCATCGTTTAGGTGAATAATTGATTACAATTGTGTGAAGTATTGCAATTGAGGATAGTTGTATCAAGTTCTTGGTTCAATAGAATATAAAATTATTTATGAGGACTTGTAATTCTTGAAACTCTATTGAAATAGTGGAAATCTTCTAACCTCAGGTTTCTTAGAAGAAAACTGGACGTAGATGCAATTTGAATCGAGTCAGTATAAAATTGTTGATCTTTTTCTTTTTGCATCTATTGCATTTATTGATGGTTTAAAGATGATTCATGAAAGCAAACATTTGTTAATTGATTAGAGTGCTTGTTAAAAGCTGAAAAACTGTTTCAGAACTACTTAATAGATTTTATTTTTGAAATACCTATTCACCCCCTCTTGGTTTGTGTATATTGGACTTATCTTGATGAACAATGGGCACCAGAGATGGTTAATTGAAACCTTAATCGATTAGAAAGATCCTGGCTTTGGCCAATATATCTCAAACATTTGTTGAAGAGCCTTCTATTAGCAGAACCCCTTTGTTTGTTGGTGAAAATTATGCTTTTTGGAAAATTAGAATGAAAATTTTCTTGAATTAATGGACAAAGGTGTGTGGGATTTTGTTGTAAATGGACCATTTCAACCCACTAAGATAGTAGAAGGCAAATTTGTTTCTAAAGAATTCTCTCTTTGGACTCCTGATGAAAACAAAAGAGCATATTATGATGTTAAGGCTAAGAATATCATTTCTTCTGCACTAACCTTGGATGAATTTTACAAGGTCTTTGTTTGTGCATCAACAAAAGAAATGTGGGTTGTATTGGAAGTAACACATAAAGGCATAAATGAGGTAAGAGATTAAGGAAAAATACTCTTATTCAAGAATATGACATGTTCAAAATGAAAACTGGAGAAAGTGTATGTGATGTTTAAAAAAGGTTTACTCATATAGTAAATCACCTCTTGGCACTTGGCAAGACATTTGACAAGGAAGAACTCAACATTAAGATACTGAAGAGCCTAAACAAAACATGGCAACCCAAGGTTATAACAATATCTAAATCCAAAGATCTCACAAGCTTGAACATTGCCACTCTCTTTGGAAAGTTGAGGGAACATGAACTAGAAATAAGAAGACTCAATGAAGAAGAAGATGGAGAGAAAAAACACATTGTTGCTTTGAAGACTACTGCTAAAGCTGTTGCAAAATCCACTGTTTACAAGGCTGAATTTGTGAACGATCCAAATGATTATATCTCTAATACTGAAACATTGAGTCTTATGGTAAAAAGGTTCTCAAATTTTCTAAAATATAAAAATAAATTTAATAATAACTCTGCAGGAAACATGAGACATTCTAAGAAGCAAGAACAATCCACTGATCCAACATGCTTTGAGTTTGGCAAAACAAGCCAAATCTAACCTGAATGTCCTATCCTTAGGTTGAAACAAAAACTGGAAGAGAAGAGTGAAGCACAAAAGTACAAAAAGAAAAGGAAAGCTTACATTGTCTAGGAAGACAACAATTATAGCACATCTAATGAATCTAATGAGATCCTTGAGGAAGAAACAAACTTTTATTTGATGGATGGATCATGTTCCTCCAAGAGCAACATAAGTAGTTTCAATTCAAATGATGATGAAAATAGATATTGTCAGTTGCTTGAAGCATATAAAGAGTTGCGTGAGGAAGCCACACAATTACAACATTCAAATAATAAGCATAAAAGGGGAGAATAAATGGCTAGAGAGTAGATTAAAACAAGTAGAAAAAGAAAATGAAAATCTAAAAAATTAGTCTGGAAGAATCTGAAGAAGCTAAAAAAATTATGGTGGTAATTATAAGAAAAGTATACCCACATGTGAAAATTATCCAAGACAACTAGGAAAAATATAATATCTAATGAAAACACTCACTAGGTTCACCATGGGCAGTTCCAATCTTTATGCAATAATAGGTTCCTAAATGAGTGTTCTTAATAGAGAAGGAATAGGCTATACTGGCAAGATTAATCGATTAAGTTCCAAAAAATATCTTTAGATGAGCAAGCCATCATCTGTTACCCGCTCTTACTACTCTGAACTTGGTCATGCATATAATTCTCGCTACTTCAAGAACTGTGGAGTTCATAAGGGGAAGTTTAAATGGGTACCCAAAGGAATCATGCAATCATCTAACAATAAAGGACCCAAATTTAACTAGATACATGCTTATTTTCTGAGATCTGTTTTGTAGTTAAATCTTGAGGCCAAACAATCAATGTGGTATTTGGACAATGGTTGTTTAAGACTTATAACTGGAGACATCAAAAAGTTCAGCAAGATATATTACTAGAGGAATGGACATGTTACATATGGTGACAACAACAAAGGTAAAATCTTGGGAACTAGCAAGGTAAAAGCTTCTTATGTTGTTGAAATTAAAGATGTATTGCTAGTTAATGGACTTAAGCACAACCTTCTCAACATTAGTAAGTTATGTAAAAAGAACTTAAAAGTGACATTTGAAGTTAATCATTGTTTGATTTACCATGCATCATCAAATGAGTTAATTTTTGTTGGTAAAAGATTTCAAAATATATATACATGGTTGATTTTGAAAACACTTCTTTCGACTCCATTACATGCTTATTTGCTAAAAATGATAAGCCTTGGATTTTACACAAGAGACTTGCACACATTCATATGTCACACCTAAACAAGCTTGTTTCAAAAAATCTAGTCATTAATCTATTTGAAATTAAATTTGAACAAGACAGATTATGTGATGCATGTCAAAAGGGCAAATAAGTGAAAGCATCTTTCAAATCAAAACTATGTGTCTTTTGTAAGACCCGTGAAATTAATTAATTAAATAATTAATTAATTAATAAATGCGAGTAAAAAGAGCCTTTATGACATTAATTGTTGGTTGGTGTGACGTGGAAAAGTACTAGTTCAAGTGGTTGAGTACTTTGATTATGTGAAATGACTTGGGTTCGAGTCCTATGTATGCCAATTATGTGTTGTATGGTTTATTATTATTTTGTTTTGGTAATGTAATTGTGAGTGGTGAGTGATGGTATAATCATAAGATTATAATGGTTATCGCTAAATGTGATTTGGCATGGTGGTTATGCTTTGTTCTTGTGAGTGGAAGGTCACAGGTTCAAACCTTGATGGGCATAGAGTAAGCTTTATTTTTGCTAACTGTTAATTGTGGTATGAATGTGGAAACCTAGAGAGATGATCTCGCCTAAGCGAGATAAGGTGATGCAGTCACTGTTTTTAGCTCGCTCAGGCGAGGTGGGTTAGCATAAGCGAGGCTGAGGGCTTAGCTTGGGCGAGAGTCCCTAGCTTAAGCGAGTTTATGGGAAATTCCATGTTTGTATGTGCTTGTATGTATGATTTGACTAATTTATCTTAGGTATTGGATATTTATGCATGTGGTGTGATGTTTGGGCTTGAAGGACTAAGTCCAATAGGGGTCTGAGATGTGCTCGGTGGTTGGACACGTGATGGGCATGGAACTGGTTGAGTTCCCGTCGGCTACTATTGGGCGAGGAGTCCTTAGTGTGGTGATTGCATGTGTCGGGCGCACGATGGGCAAGGAACTGTTATGTTCCCGTCGACTACTATTGGGGGAGGAGTCCATAGTATGGTGATTGCGTGCGTGCTAGGGTCCAAGTGTGAGACTTAGATGTTTCACTACAGACGAGAAGTCTGTAGGGCAAGACTATGAGCGGGATAGGCTCATAGGGTTGGACCACGAATGAGTTAGTTTCGTGGGAGTACAGTGAAGTCCCAAGATCTAGTTCGTGCATATGACTCATGAAGGACTATGAGGTCATGGTGGGATGTGTGGAAAAATATGAAAATTTAGTTATGATCATTTGGGTTGGGAAACATATTTATATCCATGTTTGTTTATGTATATATATTGTGCATAACTCACCCTTTTTGTGTGTGTGTGGCGATGATCGGATAACTTGTTATTCGGGAGCAGATGATGTGACAGGTGGGCCAGGAGATGCTTAGACTCGGAGCGAGGGCTAGCAGGGGATGTTTTGTATATACATATATTTTAGGTGTTATCATTTTAACTTTGAGAATATCATGTAAACTTGGCGGGAGCCATTGATTTTATTTCAGTTTTATGAAATTATGGACTCCTGATTTTATGGCTTATTATATATATATATTAAAGTTTTAAATTTCCCGTGTTTTGGGAAAGAGTTTATAATAAATGGACAATTATTGTATTTCGAATTTTAATTATTTAATATCAGTAATATTCCTTAGGGATGTTACATCTTTACTACTAATCCCCTAGAACTAATTCAAATGGACTTGTTTGGACCTTCTACAACTAAAAGTACATGTGGAAATTATTATGCACTAGTGTTGATTGATGACTTCTCACGTTTTACATAGACATTCTTAATCTCATCTAAAAATGATACCTTTCAAGTCTTAAGAAAATTTGTCACTATTATACATAATGGAAAGGCTTAAAATTAAGTCCATTAGAAGTGATCATGAGGTGAATTTCAAAATGAAGCCTTTGAATTTTTTTTGAAAAACATGGTATCCTTCATAATTCTTCAACTTCTATAATATGACAATAAAATGGTGTTGTAGAAAGGAAGAATAGATATTTGGAAGAGTTGGCAAGAACAATGTTAAATGAAAACTCTTTACCAAAGTATTTTTGGACAGATGTTGTAAGCAAACTTGTTATATGCTAAATAGGATTTTGAGAAGACCCTTTTTGAAACTCACCCTATGAACTCTTCAAAGGTAGAAAAACAAATATCTCATACTTTAAAGCATTTGGCTGCAAGTGTTTCATATTAAATAATGCCAAGTCTAACCTTGGAAAATTTGACTCTAAAGTCGATGAAGGTATCTTTTTAGGACACTTATTAACAAGCAAAGCATACAGAGTGTATAATAAAAGAACATTAAATGTTGAAGAATCCATTCATGTTGCATTTGATGAGCATCTAGAGAGTAAAACTAACACACTCAGACCAAGAAATAGTGCAGATCTAAATGAATCAGGTGCAAATTTGACAAAAGAGCCCTTAGAAATCCAAGAAGAAAAGCAAATTGTTAATGCAAGTCCACCTCATACAACTGACTTACCCAAAGATTGGATTGTTCCTAAAAGTGTGTCAATAGAAAATGCTATAGGAGACGTATCTAAGGGTATCTCCACTAAAAGAAAACTCAGCTAGTTTTGCTTAAATGTGGCCTTTGTATCTCAAATAGAACAAAAGTCAGTGGATGATTCACTAAAAGATCACATCTGGTTTTTAGCACTGCAAGATGAATTGAATCAGTTCCAAGAAACTAAGCTCAACAAGTCATTGGAACAAAATGGGTTTTCATAAACAAGTTGGATAATTCTGGCTCCATAGTAATAAATAAAGCTATATTGGTGTCCAAGGGGTACAATCAAGAAGAGGGTATCAATTATGATGAAATCTATACATCAGTAGCAAGACTAGAAGCTATTAGAATCTTGCTAGCCATAGCATCAATGCTAAACTTTAAGTTTTTCCAAATGGATATGGAAATTACCTTCTTAAATTGATTCATTAAAGAGGAAGTCTATGTTGAACAACCACCAAGGTTCAAGGACTTTGAATCTCCATACCCTGTGTTTGAATTGATGAAGGCTCTATACAGATTAAAACAAGCTCCAAGATCATGGTATAGAAGGTTGAGTCAATTCTTAATGAAAAGTAGCTTTCAAAGGGGTAAACACTCTCTTTATTAAAAAAAAGAAGATAATGATTTTTTTTTGGTCAAATTTATGTTGATGACATCATATTAGCCTCTACTAACTCATCCTTATGTAAAGAATTCTCTAAGTGTATGCAGGAAGAGTTTGAGATGTCCATGATGGAAGAGCTGAACTTCTTCCTTGGCGATGAGTTCATATTTATGTCATCATTTAATGTTTAATTATGGATTTTTTATTGGATTTCGGTTCTTAAGAGATTGACTTAATTAAGATATCCTATAATTAGGTTTATGGAGCATGAGATACAAAAACATGTTAAAAATAACTTTTTTTAGTTGCATAAATGTTTTTTGGATATTTTGAGGTGTGTTAGTGCAATTGTAGGTAAGTTGAGCTCATAGAGGTGTGAAAACAATTTGATTAAAACTTCACGACACCTTGAAGATAAATCAAGAATAGGAAATTATCAAATCACAAAAATCCAAGCCAAGCATTTCATGAAGACGATAAGAAAAGCTTGAAAAAGTGAAGAAGTTTGGCTAAGCCAAGAAGAAGGAACGTGCAACAAAAATTGGACCTTGCAGTTTTCTCTATTTTTTTTTCTAAAAGAAAGGCTTTGATAATTAATAAATATTTATGATAAAAGATAATTTGGGAAAATATATCTTTAGATATTTTATTTGATATTTTTAAATAATTATCTTATTTAATTATATCATAAAATATCAAAAGTTAATAAGTACCAAATCCTTTTAAATATGGCAAGATCTTCTTGAATCTTTTTAAATCTTCATAACAAACAAATATATCTTGAAGATATTAGATTATTTAGAAGATAATTGGAGGATATTACAAAAGGGGCAGAATTGGAAATTGGACAGAAATTAAGTTGTTGAATAATTAATTAAAGATTTTTTTATTAATTATCTTTGATATATCTCAAATTATCAACAAAGGAAATTTTCCAAATATTGTAGAAATTGATAAAACTGGTTAATTATTTGAGAGATATTATATCAAAAGATATACGATTTCAGCAATAGAAAATATTAGATTCAAGTCCAATCAAGTCCTATATAAAGAGACTAAGGGAAGCAGAAAAGAGAAGCTCGGAACTTCGAAGTTTAGGAACCCTTAGGGGGGGCCTAAATTCTTATTCTCTCTCTACTTTCTTCTTCTGTATTTCTTTTATTTTGAATTCCATGGAGTGCTAAACTTTTTGGGTTGATTCCATTGTCATTTCATTATGGATTCTAAGGTTAGAATGAAATAATTTATTCATTCTTTTTATTATTGTTAAGGTTTTAATTCATTTATGTCTTTTATCTATGAATCACGTAAAAAGTAATGAGTGAGATGTTTTAATCTATATGCATATCCATCATATGAGTTCAAAGATTTTTAATTTTAATTGAGAATTTATTTTGATTAAATTTAGAAACTTTTATGTGATCGAATGGGTTTTTGCCAATGACTGAGGTACTTTGATTAGAGGTGAAAACTTTAGATAAAATTAATCAAGAATGCACTTTAGTTAATTAGCTTTTTGCTTGATTTTAGAGGTAAAAGAATGGACATGATTAAACATAGTAATATTTAATTGAGAATGTACTTTGGTTAAATTTACTATGATTAATCTACAAAGTTCTTGCTTTTGATTGAAAAGTTACTTTGAGAATTTACATTAATTAATTTGTAAATTTATAACTATAATTAATTGAGCAATAATCTTTAGATAACGGATGATGGATTTATTTTGAAAAAGTAGTGGAATCAATATATTTTTTCTTTATCATTGTTTTTTATCTTTTTATCTTTTTCAAATTTTATTTCTTTATTCCTTATTTTATTTGATTAACCATTTTGTATAGTTTTTATAATAACTAATTTGTTAAAAAACAATTTCATGTTTGTTGGAAGACAACTTTGTGTTAGTTTACCCTTTCTATCTTTTTGACTACTTTCTAATACTTGTACTTTAAAAAGTTAAAGAAAATAAATTTTGAAATATGGCCAGATTGAGCCAGAAGTCACAAAATTTTCTGTCTCCTCACCAAAATAAGTCCATCAAGGACATTTTTTGAAATAAGTGTGGAGGAATAAAGGGTAAAGTAACCCAAAGTTGTCTCCCAACGAACACGAAATTGCTTTTTAACAAATTAGTTGTTATAAAAACTATACAAAATGGTTAATCAAATAAAATAAAGAATAAAGAAATAAAATTTGAAAAAGATAAAAAGATAAAAAACAATGATAAAGAAAAATAGATTGATTTCACTGCTTTTTCAAAATAGATCCATCATCGGTTATCTAAAGATTATTGCTCAATTAATTATTGTTGAAGGTTTACAAATTAATCAATGTAAATTCTCAATTAATTTGTTGGCGTTCTCACTATTAATAAAAGTAAATTCTCAATCAAAAGCAAGAACTTTGTAGATTAATCATAGTAAATTTAACCAAAGTACATTCTCAATTAAATATTACTATGCTTAATCATGTCCATTCTTTTACCTCTAAAATCAAGCAAAAAGCTAATTAACCAAAGTACATTCTTGATTAATTCTATTTAAAGTTTTCACCTCTAATCAAAGTATATACTCAATCATTGGCAAAAACTCATTCGATCACATGAAAATTTCTAAATTTAATCAAAGTAAATTCTCAATTAAAATTAAAAACCTTTGAACTCATATGATTGATATGCATATAGATTAAAACATCTCACTAATTAGCTATGATATAAAAACCATTACTTTTCACGTGATTCAAAGATAAAAGACATAGATAAATTAAAACCTCAACAATAATAAAAAGAATAAAGAAATTATTTCATTCTAACCTCAGAATCCATAATGAAATTACAATGGAATTAACCCAAGAAGTTTAACACTCCATGGAATGCAAAATAAAAGAAATACAAAAGAAGAAAGTAGAGAGAGAAGAAGAATTTAGGCCACCCTAAGGGTTCCTAAACTCCAAAGTCCGGAGCTTCTCTATTCTCCTTCCCTTGGTCTCTTTATATAGAACTTGATTGGACTTGAATCTTATATTTTCTATTGCTGAAATCTTTCATCTTTTGATATAATATCTCTCAAATAATTAATAGGTTTTATCAATTTCTACAATATTTGGAAGATTTCCTTTGTTGATAATTTGAGATATATCAAAGATAATTAATAAAAAATCTTTAATTAATTATTCAACAACTTAATTTCTGTCCAATTTCCAATTTTGCCCTTCTTGTAATCTCCTTCAATTATCTTCTAAATAATTCAATATCTTCAAGATATATTTGTTTGTTATGGAGATCTAAAAAGATTTAAGAAGATCTTGCCATATTTAAAAAGATTTGGCACTTATTATCTTTTGATATTTTATGATATAATTAAATAAGATAATTATTTAAAAATATCAAATAAAATATCTAAAGATATATTTTCCCAAATTATCTGTTATCATAAATATTTATTAATTATCAAAGCCCTTCTTCTAGAAAAAAATAGAGAAAACCGCAAGGTCCAATTTTTGTTGCACGTTCCCTCTTCTTGGCTTAGCCAAACTTCTTCACTTTTTCAAGCTTTTCTTGCCATCTTCATGAAATGCTTGGCTTGGATTTTTGTGATTTGATCATTTCCTATTCTTGATTTATGTTTAAGGTGTCGTGAAGTTTTAATCAAATTGTTTTCAGACCTCTATGAGCTCAACTTACCTACAGCTGCACTAACACATCTCAAAATATCCAAAAAAACATTTATGCAACTAAAAAGTTATTTTTAACATGTTTTTGTATCTCATGCTCAATAAACCCAATTATAGGAAATCCCAATTAAATCAATCTTTTAAGAATCAAAATCCAATAAAATTCCATAATTAAACATTAAATGAGGGCATAAATATGAACCCATCACGTGGCCTACCAATCAAGGAAGAAAAGCACGATCTCTTTATACATTTATCAAAATACTACACAAAATTGCTGAAAAAGTTTCAAATGGACAACTGTAAATAATCATCAACCCCAATAGCGACAAACTACAATTTAGATGTTGATGAATCTGGAAAGAGTGTTGATCAACCACATACAGAGGTGTGATTGACACGTTCTTATATTTGACTGCTTGTTGTCCAAACATTATAAACAATGTTTGTGTGTATCAGATTTCAGTCATGCCCTAAGGAATCCCATCTAATTGCTGTTGAAAGAATTTTAAAGCCTTAAATACATTATTGGACCCAATTTTCATAAACTCTATTTCATTTGGTTCTCATTTTTTCAAAATGTTCAAAATGGTCATAATTTGTGTATATTGTTGTCAATTTGGTCCTTTTTACGAACGTCATTTAAATCGTTAAGGGAAGGTGAACAGTAACTGTCACGTGTCACTTCATGGTTTTTTTAATTTCTTTTATTTTTTTTAATTTTTAAAATGTAGTCCACATGTCAAGTTAGTATCGTGACAAGTGGCAGTGCCACATGTCAAGCTAGTGTCACTACCACGTGTAACGTTAGTGTCATTCATTGCCACGTGTTAGTGTCTCATGAAATATATTCAATTCGGTATTAATTCTCGTTAATTTTGTTCAATTTAGTCCCAATTTTCGTTATTTTTGTTCAAATCAGTCCCGATTTTGTCTCTCTCCAAATTGACCAAATTTAATCTCTATATAAATGTTATACTGAAATTTTTATTTTTATTAAAATTTAAATTTACACTAAGAATTTTCCTTATCATTTAAAAAATAATAAAGAATTTTCCTTCTAATTTTAAAAATAATTAAGAATTTTCCTTCTAATTTTCAAAACAATGAAGAATTTTTATTCTAATTTTAAACTAACTTTAACCATATTTTTTACATGTAGAAAAAATCAAACATATATATAATAATTTCCTTACAAAAGTATAGTTAGGTTTGGAATAAAAATAATGAAAGAAATATTTAAAATAAATGTGAATTTTGATAAAAAAAATTCAGTATAACATTTGTATAAAAATTAAATTTGGTCAATTTAGAGAGACAAAATTGCGACTAATTTGAACAAAAAGACGAAAATTGGGATTAAATTGAACAAAATTAACGAAAATTGGGACTGAATTGAATATAAGTCATGAGACACTGACACGTGGTAATGACACTAACTTGACACGTGGTAGTGACACTTCACAATGCTCACTTGACACAAGGATAATATTTTTAAAATTAAAAAATTAAAAATAATTAAGAAAAAAAATATTAAAAAATTAAAAAACTACGAAGTGACATGTGGCAGTTATTGTTCACCTTCCGTTAATGATTTAAATGACTTCTATAAAAGGGACCAAATTAACCACAATTTAGAAAAATTAGGACCATTTTGAACATTTCAAAAAAATGAGGACGAAACGAAACAAAGTTTACGAAAATTGGGACCAAAAATGTATTTAAGCCAATTTTAAAGTATCTAAAAGGAACTAGAACCCTAGGCCAACGGTATCCTCGAGATGCAAACATTTCATTAACTGGGTATATTGATTCAGACTTTAGGTTCTGCAAAACCGATAGAAAAAGCACCAGTGGAACTTGTCATTTGTTAGGATGTTCTTTGGTGTCATGGCATTCCAAAAAGCAACCTTATGTGGCACTTTCAAACACTGAAGCAAAATATATTGATCCTGGTAGTTGTTGTGCACAATCCATTTGGATTAAAAACCAATTGGAAGACTTTGACATCTATCTTGAACACATTCCTCTTAGGTGTGACAACAATAATGCTATAGATCTCACCAAAAACCTTGTCTTGCATTCTAAAACAAAACATATTAAGATTAGACACCACTTCATTAAAGATCATGTGGCAAAAAGGGAGTGCAAAGTTGAATACATAGACACCCAAAACCAACTAGCTGACCTTTTTACCAAACCCCTAGCTAGTGAGAGATTTTATACTCTTAGGAATTAGTTAGGCATCCTAGACGTTGCTAGCACATGTTAATTAATAAGCTTGTGTATTTTTATGCATTCAATAATCAATTATCTTAGCTCTTAATCGATTACTTTTATGTTGCAATGAAGTCAATGTTCATTAGTTTGTTAGATTATCCATTAGATTAGTATCCTAATTGCTTAAGTACTATGATGAATAAAGGTCCATTTTCAATTGTTTTCTTTTTGTTGACCCTTGTCTAAACTTAGTGATACACACCACTTTGCACATTCACACACATCGCTACATATCATTTTACATTAGGTCACCCACATTCATATTAACCCCAAAATTACCACCATTCACACTAATCTTCATCTTGGGTTGCCTTTACCTCACACCTTCTCCAAATGCCACCATTATTGCACTCATCAATGTCATCCTCTTCAACACTACTAAGAAGGGTAAGCACGCTGGTACCAAACGCACTCGTGAAGTCAATGTTGAAGGTTGAATCAGTAACAAGAAGCTCAAACAAACTTCATCTACTTCGGGTGCATACGAAGGCCCATCAACCACAAATACATTAACCTCCAATTCTTTTTCTCAAACGGGTTTGCTTTCCAAGAACTCTTATCTTTCAGGGCTTAGATGCTTTTGTTCAAATAAATGGAACTATATAACCTGACTTAGTTAAGGTATTTTATCAAACACAAAAATGGAGAATGGGGTAGTCACTTCAAGGGTTAAAGGGGTAGACATAGTCCTCGACAACAAGATATGGACTTGTTTGGCTAAATTTCGAACTAGGAGGAGAGTTACCTCATAGAGGCATCCTGGGACTTAGCAGAATCGTTATTTACCAAGCCTACTTACAGTTTCTTGATGAACCTCGTGAGTACACAATCTTCAAAGCTCAAATCACAACAGAAGACATTCTTCTTATTCATACTCTCAAAGCCAAGATTCCAACAAACTGGGCTTAGTTTCTTACAATATCGTGAAAGTCATTCAGTTATCAAATTATCCACTACCCTACTTTGTGTTTTTATGCAAAGTCTTTAAGTATTACAGTATTGACTTCACTAAAGAAGTATCCTTCGAAAAATCCCATTCCAACAAAATCGAGACAAATGCACAACACCATATATGGGCCTGGGACTAAGGGACAATGCTTAGGTATTCAAAGATGAACCCAATGAGGTTGAAGTCAAAGATATTGACTCCATATATGTAGAGAAGTCAAATGTTGTGCCTGTATTTAGGCCAACAACTGATTGTGAAAGATGCATGCTCTGAATGGTAACAATGCTCCTTGCAAATCATAACATTTATATTGAAAAGTTTGACTCCATGTTGAACACTAGTCGAGATAGAGCTAGCAATGACTAGAATTAGAATGAAACGGGAGGTGAAAGATCTGAGGCAACCACCAATGTTGATGAAGATTAGTTGTGTCCCACGTGTTTTAGCACTAATATATTAGGTTGTTTGATGCTTTTATTAGTTCTACTTTAAGTTTTCTTCTTCTTTTTTTATAATCATGCCTTATTACTGCTTTTACTGCTTTTTGGCCTGAAATGGTTTACTACTCTGAAATATTTGTACTTTATCCATTACTAACGTGCTGTAATGATTTTAATGTCATGTTGTAATGACTTTGAACTAGGCTCAACTAGGTTGTGAACTACATTTGGTGTTGTCTAATTGTACTATGATTTGGACAATACATGGCAAATGTTTAATCTACTATGATGTTATTACACTCCATATTTCGATCCCCAATTTCTTTTGCTAATGTCCAAGGGGGAGAAAGGAATCAATGTTCTTTTTCAGGATTGGCCATCATAAAAAAGGGGGAGATTGTTGAGAGGGGGAACTTGTCATGCTTATCATCATACCCATGTATTGTTTTTTATGATGCCCAAGTCAAGAGTAGTGTGTCCTAGTTCTGTCATTAACAGTTTCTAGAATCATTGTAAGCCAAGCTTAAAACTCTTTAAATCAACCAATCCAATTGTTGTAAGGATTAACATAATTGATTAGGGGACAAGCCTGAAGTAAGAAAAACTTTTTTCTAAAACCCAATATGCTGCAATATTTGTTTATGTGCTAAAATTGTTTTTCCAATCAATATTTAGAAGTCTCTGTGTTGCCTAAAGAAAATTATTTTGGTCTAGAAGTTTGTGTTTTTTTGGACCTCTTAAGCCAAGCTTGGATTTCGTAACATTTTTTACACTGATTTTTTACTCTTTGTTCAAGCTACTAGAGTTTTTGGCCAAGTGCTTAAGGGAATTTGAGTAGTAAAAGGCAAGATAGTACATTCGAGAAAAAGTCTACAAGTGTGATACATGAGTGGACTTTTAAGTGGAATACATAAGCGAGTGGTGAGGTTCTAATGATTTATATTTTATACTAACCTTTGGCAGGACATGGCATCTGCATAAAATAAGTAGCCTCTTTCACCTAGGATTGCGACACTCTTAGGGGCATTGGAAAAACTCAGTACGCATTTGACACAAACCCAACTAAAGTTGGATAGGTTTTAGAAAACCACCGAAGATGTCAGTAAAAAGCAGGAAAAATTCAACAGATGAAAAGGAAGATGTGATGAATCAGTCCATTCTTTCCATTATGACGACACTGAGCATGAAGCAACAACCAGGAGAGGCAGGAGAATGCATGGGAAATGGATAATTACAACTTTAAGAGAGAAGATGAATTTAATTTCATATCAAGAAGTGGTAGATTAATTCACGATGGAAGGGAAATCAAATACCTAAAAGATAACGAAAGATAAAAAAAAAAGATAAGCTAGATCATTGACATAATTAAATATAATTAATAAATTTAATTATATAAATTATTCTTTAATTGTATGATCTTCATGTCTTCATGTCTTTTTAATGCTAAAAGTTCCTCTTCAACTTCTTATTGTATATATTCAAGAGATAGTCCTCTATTATACTCATTCCTAAAGTGAAATTGTCCTCAACTTCGTGTTACTTAGAGATTCTTTCACCTTTGTATTGGATCAAAAGATAATCCTCTATCATACCCCTTCCTAAAGCCAAGTTGTCCTCAACTTCGTGTCACCTAAAGATTCCTTCACCTTTGTATTGGATCAAGAGATAGTCCTCTATAAAAGAGCATTCTAAATTGTTATTAAAAACTAGAAAAAGAGAGGATGAAGAAAATAGAGGAAAAGAGAAAGAAGAGAACATTTTGAATTCACTACAAAAAATCATGTATATTGTGGAAATTTTAATATGACAGTTCTTTAAAACCGCCACTTTTTGATATAATATGATAATTAAAGAACTGCCACAATTTACATGTAAAATGCGATATTTTTAACTGTTATTATTTGAACCGTCACATTTTACATGTAAAATATGTAAAATATGACGTTTTTAACTGCCATCTTTTAATTAATATCAATATAACTTTCATCAATTTCACTTTCCCTCTTACTTTTCAATTTTCATGTCCACTCTTTCACTTTCCATGTC
>Ga0099822_1004569_pt1 | contig 18032 bp, 10 predicted proteins | sample CowpeawhiteBW_FD_76839 | JGI IMG/M metagenome (GOLD analysis project Ga0099822, IMG submission 76839) | Root nodule microbial communities of legume samples collected from California USA - Cow pea white BW | ecosystem: Host-associated > Plants > Roots > Nodule | place: USA: California | collected...
AAAAAAAAAAAAAAAAAAAAAAAAAAATAAAATAAAAAAATAAAAAAAAAAAAAAAAAAAAAAAAATAAAAAATAAAAAAAAAAATTCAAAAAAAAATTAATAAAAAATTCAAAAAATCGAGGAACTGACACGTGACGCTCCCTCTAACGGCGTCAACGTTGACTTAACGGCAAGGGCAAACGTGAGACATTTCAACAAAAAAGGGAACCATTTTGAGACTTTTAAAAATTTAGATACCATTTTGAGATTTTGACTCCAAAATGGGACCAAAGGCATAATTAAACATATTTTTAACGGTGAAATGAATCAGGACACGATAAATGTCGGACAGATATGTTAAGTCAATCCCGTCACACAGCACTAAACCATTCTGTCTCCATCCTTCCACACCTTTATAATTATTTTTCAGTTCAGAGCACAAAACATAGATGCAACTAATTGTTTGCTCTTCACAGAAAGGAGCATTATAATTAGTGCACCTCTTTCCAAGGCATCTTCATACACAAACTTCTTATTAGATGTAGTATTTATAAATTTAATACCAAAGTTTTAGATTCAAAGTATGTCAAAATAGTTAAATTGAACTCTTAAAAAACCCATCTTTGCATATTGCAATAATACAATTGGAATAATGTACCAACACAATTGACCTTAGTATATATATATTTTTTCACCTTACGGTTAAAAGGACGCGAGGAAATGACCACAAAAGGTGGATGGATCGGTCCAAATTAAAGGTAATTAACTCCCACAATATCCCACAATATAGGCAATAGCGTAAAATATAACGAAAAAAACAGTAGCAGAAAATAGTAGCGGTGGTGAATAGCGCGTACCTTACCATTTATACGCAACCACCAAAAATTACGTTGCGTTTGTTTCCGCGGTAGGCCATGTAACCAAACGTGTCAAAACTCAGAAGTTGTTACTTTCTTTCTCTTCTTTCTTACACAGCACACACGAGAGTGAGTGAGTCTCTCTTTTTCTTCTTCCACTTCCTTCGATCGACTGACTCCACACCACACGGCACATCATCGATGGTGTCAAAACCTACCGACTCCGTTTCCAAACCTCGAGTAGTTAGTTTCTCTCTCTTTCTTCTATTTAACAATAACTAGATAACTTGCTGTTTAATGCTTCAATTCCTTTTTTCTATTTTGACTCAAAGGAATCGGTGGCGTAACTGCTTTTCAGAATTTGACTATGCCTGTATAGAATTTTGAATTTGACATGATAGTCACGAGCGAACATCATTTAAGAGCTCTCTGTTTCTCTATCTCTCTGTAATTGAATATCACAAGACTTGATTCGGGAGTAGGGCTTTTGGATTGTGCTTAGTCTTCAATGTTGGTTTCTGTTTTGTTGTGGATTTTTCGTTACTGATTAAATGGTCCTTTTGCTTCGTCGAGTGAGAATTGAAATTTTACGCCGCTACTGCATGTAGCGGATTTTGTTTTATGATTTTCTATTTTCTGTACTTTTGAAATGGTAACTTTTTGTTCTGTAATGTCGACAGAAACAACTTGGAGAGGCTGCAAATGATGTATTGGGAACCTTGTCCCTCAAGATAAATCAGTTGAAAAAGCAAATCCAGGCGGAGAGAATTGTATACATTAAAGTAAGATTGAAACGGGTTTAAGCTGCCTTAGCTTTATTCTTCTAGGAAAGAGTCCAGACTTTTATAGTTTGTTGGCTGAGACATAACTTTTTGTTTCTATTTATTCGAGAAGATGACCTTAAACTCTATCTCGTAACATTTGTTATTGTATGCGAATTCGATTGTCTATAAATTTTATTTCAGTTCTTGTTTGACATTCTGACAGAGAGTTAATTTTTCTAATTTGGTTATATTGGTGAGAAGTCTTTGTATGAGCTGCAAGCAGTTTTTCTTTTCATGTTTCTTCGAAAATTTCAATGTTGAGAGGGCTCTTTTTGTACTCATTGCAATCAACCTTAGTTATATTTCTGCAGGAAAAAATTCAGAGCAATGAGAAGAAGCTACAATGTCATACCTCAGGAGTCCTAAAGGCAATATCAACAAGGGGTTCTTCACAGGAGGAAAATAGGAAAACTCCAATTCTTTCTAGAATTGACCGTCCTTTATGTAAATTCAGTGGTTTCTCTCCAGTCTCAGGAGACAAAGACCACAGCAATCAAGATGTATTATCTGCTACAAGTATCAAAATACCATATATTGAAAGATTACCGCCGTATACCTCTTGGATATTTCTGGACAGGTGTTTTAACTTTCAAATAATTAATTTCTCTCCTGATGGGTCTGTTGTGCAATTTTTTTTTTCCAAATTGAAACTACCTGCTTTCCATTTTAAAACAGAAACTGAGATTTCAAAATTTATTGATCGGTGAGTACGCAGATTTATAATGTTTTTATGCTATTTTAAATCTTTCACACGCATCAGAAATCAGAGAATGGCGGAAGATCAGTCAGTTGTTGGAAGAAGAAGAATCTACTATGATCAACATGGAAGTGAAGCACTGATATGTAGTGACAGTGAGGAAGAGTTAACAGAACATGAGGAAGAAAAACATGAATTTTCCGAGGCTGAAGACCGTGTAATGTGGTAAGTTAAAATGAATAGGATAGAGCTGTTTAAAGAAGGTCCATTTATTTCTGAAGATTCAATGGAAGTAGAACAATCTTGATTGTAACATTTCTCATTAGCCATATGAATATCATTTAATTGACAAGTAAGATCAATGTTTTGTTGGCGTGCAAATAACTGTTTAAGTGTTCAGGAAACAATACTTTTATTGTGATCGCACAAGAATTTTAATAACATTTATAAACTTTATGAAATGTTCAACGTTTTTCCTTTCTATAATTATTGTCTTTATTTGATTTGCTAGGATGGCATTTGAGGAATATGGGTTAAATGAGGAGGTACTGAATATTGTTAGCGAATTTGTTGGGGGCACCAGTTCAGAAATTCAGGTAATCTTGCATAACTTGTGGAACGAGATTATGCTTCATGGTTGTTAATCTAACTTTAAAAGAAAAACATGCATCTGGTGATTTACATTGAGAAGCAATTTTTATTTCTGGGAGAAATTTTGGAAACAATCTGCAGGAGAGGTACAAAAGTATAAAGGAAAAGAACATTGGTATGTTGGATCAGCATTCGGAAAACCCAGGAGATTATGAATGTATTGGCATCTCTCCAGAGAAAAGCCTGAGTGCTGCATTAGATTCTTTTGATAATCTTTTTTGTCGCCGGTGCCTAGTAAGTACTAAAAGCATGATACTTTTATCATTTTATCATCTCATAGTAAGTGCATCCATTCTTTCTTGCTTTTCATACAGCAGATTTTTGATTGTCGTCTGCATGGCTGTTCTCAACCTTTAGTATATCCTGTAAGTAACTGTATCCTGTGTTATTTTCAACTCAATCCATAGTTTCCTCATCCATAAGACTAATTTGATGGTTTACTTCAGAGTGAAAAGCAGACAGTATGGTGTGATCCTGAAGGTGACAAGAAACCATGCAGTGATCAGTGTTACCTTCAGGTATTTTTCCTTGTCTGAGATACATGTTTGTCAAATTTTGAATTTTTTACTGGTTTTCAATTCTAAAAGATGAAATTAGTCACACCACCCGCTCCCCCGGTATTCAGTTGAACAGGTTTTCATTGACTGTCGACCATTATAAAATAGATATGCTCTGTTGATTTATATTGGAAGTCAATGCAGTCAATTTTTTTGTATGAGGCATGTTGGCTTATTAAGGTGTGCTTTAGACGTAGTATATGGTGACTGATTCTATGCGTGTGTCTGTTTATCTTTTGGTGTCCACTTTTTCACCCAACTTCAATTTAAACTCAAGTGTTTCTTGTATTTGATTGCCATTTCAATTACCAGAAGTTAAATGAAGTCAAAGGTGTGTCAACAGATGCAACTTCTGGGTCTGATCAAAATAAGAGAACTACAACTATGGAAGAGGCAGATGGGATATTGGCACCCTCCACTATAGAGGAACCTGGTAATCAGAGTACAGCACCTTTTGGAACAGAAGTTGATTGTCATGGATCTCTCAATTTAAATGTTCCTATCTCATTAAGTGTGGAAAAACGGAAAGTCACAAATCTGTCAGACACAGCACTTTGTGACTCAACAACCCCTCCTGATGGTTCTCAAAATTCTAATAAAAAACTGAAGACTATCTCAAATGATGTAATTACTGTAAATAGTGATTCTAGCAATAACCTCTTGGGTGCATGTGATGAAAGTAAACATACTATTACTTGTGTAATTTTGGACAAATCTGATAAACATAATTCGAATAAATTAATAGACCCTTCTAGGACTTGCGATACGGATGAGCAGGACAAAAGTATTGGGGATGGACCCAAAGATCCTACAAGTAAGATAGAATTTAAGTTGCCCAGCTCAATGGAAGGGAAAGTTGATGCGATGCCAGGCCTCTCAGATTGGAAACCTCTAGAGAAAGAATTATACTTGAAGGGAGTAGAGATGTTTGGAAGAAATAGGTATGGAGCTTTTCTGTTTCTGTTGAGAAATGCAAGGATGTCACCAAATTTAATTTATAGTGTGTCTATTCACTTTCTCATGTCTAGTATATGTTTCTTTTGCTTGTTTGCACACTGTTTTGTTATGATTTTATTTTATTTCACTTATCACTGTTGTTGTTGTTGTTATGGAAGTTACACTTTTCTTTGCCTTTAAATGCTACAAACCCAACCTCTTGTTTTAACTTCAATTTCAATTAATATTCTGGAAGATGTGAGTAATTACGGAAAATAAAGCTTTTAACTTCGAAAGAGTTTGTAAAATATTTTGTACTTTCATATGTTTTCTACTGAGTGAAATGAGTGTTTTTTGTTTCTTGGAAGTAACATATTGTCTTGCACTCATGTTCTGGAAGAAATCATTGAGCACTTGATCTCTCCCCTCCAGTACCCTCCAAAAATAAAATAATAAAAGTGGGTAGAAATAAAGAGTTCATCTAAATGAGAGGGAACCCACCCTCCACATGCTTGATGGGGTTTGGTGAGGGAAGGGTAATGGAGTGGAGGGGGAAGGGGAGAGCAACAAGTAACTTGAAATGTTACCAAAATGTCATCTTGTACTAGCTTCGCCTGTATCACAAAATTGTATGACCAATTTAGATTAATACCTGTATCCTAGTAGTGGAAATGCTGTACCTCTGAAATAAATAACCTTCCCAATTGTCCGTGGAATTTGATGTATTACACATTATATCCATATAACATATCATGTAGTTATTTGTGAAATAATCTTATTTCTTGTGCTAGTGTTGTGCTCTATTGCAACAGCCCTTTTCATTGTACTATGCAATTAATAATAACTAATGATTTTCTCTGAGCGGCAAGTAATAGCAACCCATTAAGTGCACAATTTGAAAGCTTTGTAGGAAGCTTCTCCAATTGTTACTAATGGTTCTTATGCAAATGAAACTAAAAGCATATTGCATTTTCCTGTCATATACTTTTACTTCATGTTAGTTCTAATTTAATTTTGTGCTCATGTAAAGTGAAACTCGTAATCTGCAGCTGCCTCATAGCAAGGAACTTACTTTCTGGATTAAAGACTTGCATGGAAATAGCTACTTACATGCATGCTGGAGGAGTGTCAATGTCCCACGGGTCTATCATTGCACCTAGTTCAATCATGGATGACAAGGGAAAATTTGATGCAGAGTACACGGTGAGAATTCAAGCTTTCCTGTTTCCATCTTCTTTGCCCTACTACTTTCTTGTGTAGGTTTTGTAATATACCAATAGGTTATATGGCCAATCTTTTTATTTAAAAAATTATATAACCAACATCAATATTTTCTGAAATTTCTTTGCAAATAGGATAATTGGTATCTCAATAGGCTAGTTAGGCATCGAACTTCAAAATATATGAATTATCTTTGATTGAAGGAATTCTTTTGGCTTTCTTATTTTGCTGCCTCATAAATAGGGTGCTTATTTGGCTTTCTTTTGGCTTTTGAGTTGATAAATATTCTTTCTTTATTACCTCTGCCACCATACTTCATTTGTATGATGAGTTCTTTTTTTTTTTAGATAAAACATCATTTGGCTGCACTTACATTTATTATGAGGGTGCTTATTTGGCTTTCTTTTGGCTTTTGAGTTGATAAATATTCTTTCTTTATTACCTCTGCCACGATACTCCATTGTATGATGAGTTTTTTTTTTTTAAATAAAACATCATTTGGCTGCACTTACATGTATTATGCTACTTTTGTTCTGAAAACTTCTACCAACCTTTATGAGCACACTCTACTTTAGATGCCAACTAAATTCCTTCGTATCTGGGTTTTCATGTTAGGACCAGGAGATGCCATCTAGGTCACGATTGCTGAGGAAAAGGGGCAAAACAAGGAAGTTTAAATATTCTTGGAAGTCTACTGGCCACCCATCAATATGGAAAAGAATTGCTGATGGGAAAAACCAATCTTGCAAGCAGTATACGCCATGTGGATGTCAGTCAATGTGTGGAAAGGAATGTACTTGCGTTAATGGTGGAACATGCTGTGAAAAGTATTGCGGGTATTTCACTTTTCATTTAATTATGTAGCTTTTATTAATATAATGGAAGAGAAAATTGCAAGACATCTTGCAAGAAATCTGGATTGATGATCAAATATGGTTTCCCTTGGTTAGCAAACCTTTGAACATAATACAAGAAGCAATCATCTATTTCTGAGGAGCAACAGATGTGAAACTGTCAATATAAAGCTATTTCTTCAAAACTCTTTTTTCAGTGGTTAGGTTCCTATAAAATGCACTTTCAACTTAATGTGTAGTTGTGTTCGTAAATCATGATTTAATATAATAAATTGGCTTTTCTACCTTCAGTTGTTCAAAAAGCTGCAAAAATCGATTCAGAGGATGCCATTGTGCCAAGAGTCAGTGCAGAAGTCGACAATGTCCTTGTTTTGCTGCAGGACGGGAATGTGACCCAGATGTTTGTCGGAATTGCTGGGTTAGGTATTATGGCGATTATTTTTTCTGTGAAATTTATTTTAAGACTGCTAGTTTTTGAATGAACATATCTCCATTCTATTGCTTCACCTGATTAAGAAAGTCATTATTCAAAAAATCACCTGTAATATTTGTGCACCAACAATCCAGTATTTCAGTAGTATCTGCTCAATTTGGTTGTTTCTGTGTATTACACAAACCTTTTGTAAATTTTTCAGTCATATATATTGACTGACTTGAGAAACCAAAGTTACACTCTTGGAATCATTTTTTTTTTATATCTGGTTTATATAAATATATTATTATTTTTAGCAAATATTAATTTGTCCCTTTTAAATATAATGAATGTTTGTTTTTCTTATTAATAAATAGCAAGAAAGGATTTTAAAATCCATTAATAATGTGGGTAAATTTGATACATCAGTATCGTTATTTTAAAATTTCAACAAAATCTACTGAAATAATTACTTTTTATTGGTGTGTTGTGATTGTATTAGAAGCGTCTTTTATTAAGGATAAGAGGGCGTATAATTTATTTCCTTATTTAGTTAGGAGTGATTGCTCCAGATTTTTTCATCAAATTACATCTTATTGTAAAACATCACAATACAAAACTAAACATTATTCAAAGTTCTCTTTTCTCTCTTTCTCCTCCCTCTATACCTAATAAATGCCAGCTGTTCTTGGAACTGTCCTTATTACAAATGTAGGAATAATGGCACATCGTATATAATCAAGAATATCTAGATCAAATATCTATTATTGTAAATGTTTTCATTTATTCCTGTATCACATCTTACTATTAGAGAACATCAAATATCCTCTATTTATGGTCTTGATTACGTCTTTTCAATATAAATAAACATCCCTGTTATCTCAAAAACTATTGTTTTAGCTTAATGTCTCTCTTTCCTATATTCCTATATGTTGGCCTGGTAAACCCAATGTCTACCGAGGATTTTATTTTTGGCAAACCTTTCTCTCAATTGTATTTATTTCATCTTTTCAGTATAAGTAAAACATCCATGCTCTCAGAAACACACACTTTTAACTATGTCTCTCTTTCCTATGGTTTAATAACATGGTATCTTATAACCATGTTGGCTTAGTAGATCCATTGTTTCTTGAGGATTGTTTTGGCGAATCTTTCTCTCAGGTTCACATGCACTGTTCTAGTGCTACCTCCTACAAGTTTCTAGAGACCATTTTTTTTCTTCGGTACACACAAGTTGGGCTTGTGTCGTGCCTAACTATTGAACTATCCAAACATCAAGGCCAACGTGGGACATCCATCCTTGTGCCCTTTCTCACATCTCTCTCCTGTTCCAACAGCCACAACTCCAACTGGTGCATGGCAATGCCTGATGACTGACCAACCTGTGCTCAGGTCACCTCCTCCATACATTCCTTTCCCTGTGGTAGTGGCTCCCTTGGAGTTTGTTTCGTGGTCTAATCTACGTTTCTCTCCTTGGATTATTCTGTTCCAGATTTCAAGGAAAAAACGCGTCTTCCAGCACCTCATCAACTTTCATAACAAGTTCTTCCATGTAGTCACTTTCGCACAATGTCAATCTTCTCTCATCACCATTAGGCGTCTCTTCCATGACCCAGGATGCTTCTACAACCCTTCTTCATATATATCAATGTCGTTTAAGGCCTATTAGAATTCTAATATGGGACCTATCTTCAACGAATAATGTTATAGTAGAGGCTATTTCTGATCTTTCCCCAACACTATCTCCCATATTTAATTCAGTCTCTTCTACACATTTGATGCATAACCTGTCTCACTATACTAACTAAATTTATCATCGTCTTTCACCATACATATATTTGTTTGTCCTTGTTATCATTTGTTCCTATTCCTAATTGTCTAGATAAAGCTTTATCTCACTTAACCTCTCTTAAAGTGGTGACAACGAGTGATTGATGAGATATGTGTTCTTCAAAGTAGATACTTAGGAGTTTGTTCCTGTTCCAATTGGTAAATTAATTGTTGGTGTCGGTGATTTGACATTCCTGAAATGGAAATGGTAAAATTAATTGCTATAAAACTTGTTTTGTTTTGTTGTCAAAGGACGTACACAAATCTATGGCCAAAATTACATTGACACTTTCTTTTCAATTGCCAAAAGGATATCTATTCGACTTCCCTTTTCTTATTCACCATTAGATGTTATCTACTTGACATCAAGAATACATTTCTACATGGTGACTTTGACGAGGAAGTTTATATAGAGCAATCTCTTGGATATGTTGCTCAAGGCCATATAGGGACTTTTGCATATACAACATACATATCTATCGTATTATATATGTGATGAGGCAATTATGAGAAGGATATTATCCAACTGAAAGACTTCACTTTAACTCATCCTGAGTGTAGTAAGTCCATTTTTAAGTTCTCACTGTCAAGACCTTTTGGAGGGAGCCGTAAGGATACTAAGATTATTAAGAATGTTCATGACAAAGACCTCATTTAAGGGAAATACTTAAATTTTTGGGTATTTTGATGTTGACTTGGCAAGGTCACCAAGCAATAGACGTTCCACTTCAAGGTATTGTGTGGAAAAGTAAGAAACAAAATGTAATAACACCGGATGCACAAGCAAAATATAGGCAATGACCTTTGTCACTTGTCAAAGAGATTATATTTGAAGCTTTGTATGTAACAACTAGGTAGCATTACACAGCCTCTAATCCTGTTTTTCAAGACTAAATATATTGAGGTAGATTGTTATTTCATAAATGAAAAACTAGAGTTTTGGAACAATACCATTAGATTTGTCAATTGTAGTGAATAGCTGGTCGACATATTTATCAAGTCTCTAAGACGCCCTTCGCAGCGAATTGGGCATATATGACTTATATGTTTTAGCTTGAGTAGGACTGTTATAATGTAGAAATAAGGCGCACATCCTATATAATCATGAGTATCTAGATTATATATAAATTATTAGGAATGTCTTTATTTACTCCTTTATCACGTTTTCATTATTAGAGGAGACTAAATATTTTCTATTTGTGGTATTATTCCGTTTTCTAACTGTATATAAAGCATTTATGTTGTCTCAAAATCATACTATTTCAGTTGGATGACTCTCTTTTCTATTGTTTAACTGTCCTAAATTCCTTTAAATTCTTAATGAACTACATTGATTGTAATCATTTACTTCTTAGAACTTTTAGGTGAATTTATCCCTTTTTTAAACAAGTAAAGCAATTCTTGTGCGGAAACAATAGGGTAAATCCTGAACAGATAATTATGCTATTAAATTATTCATCACAGGAACCCATATCCTCCACAAGCCCCACCGCGCCACACCCAAAACTTTAGAAACCATAAATTGATAATTCTCTATTTAGCGAGTATCTTCTAGTTTAAAACCACCGTATTTCCCTTTACTGCTGTTCAAGTAAAAAATTTCTCAGCGGTTTCCCCTTTTGTATGTTACTTTGACTATATGTTCTTTGTAAACAGTTGTGGTGATGGTTCATTAGGGGAGCCACCCCGGCGTGGAGAAGGTCAATGTGGAAATATGAGGCTTCTTTTAAGGCAACAACAGAGAGTAAGTAACTAGGCGTTTAAAATTATCCAGATTTCAATCTCATGTCATGAATCAAACACCATGATGCATAACTCATGCATTTGGGTCTCACTGTTGCTTTATTGGTGTCTGTCAGATTCTCTTGGCAAAGTCTGATGTTGCAGGATGGGGAGCTTTCTTGAAGGTTATTGATAAGATTAACAGATTCGTTTGTTTTCTAAATTCCAACATTAGCTTGTTCACCTTACTAATTGATGATGATATTTCAGAACCCTGTTAACAAAAATGATTATCTAGGAGAGTACACAGGAGAACTGATCTCCCACCGAGAAGCCGATAAGCGTGGGAAAATATATGACCGCGCCAACTCTTCTTTCCTTTTTGACTTGAATGATCAAGTATCTCACATCTTCTACATTTTTCTTCTGTCTTGTATTATTGTTTCATTATATTTTTGTTACTGTTGTCAACATAGTCTTTTCGGTCAAATTTCTTTCATGGCAAGCTATAACAAGTTGGGACTGCAATCTAATTTAGACCTTAAAGCTGCTTTCTGTTTTTTAACAGTACGTTCTTGATGCTTATCGCAAAGGAGACAAGTTAAAATTTGCAAACCACTCGTCAAACCCCAACTGCTACGCAAAGGTGAGACCAGAAACTCTAATTTTAGGATTTTATAGTACACTTTGGACTAAGTTGCCTTATCTCTGAACTATTACAATTGTTGGCCTCGTGTACTTGTGGCACAGGTGATGCTGGTTGCTGGAGATCACCGAGTAGGCATATTTGCCAAGGAACACATAGATGCTAGCGAGGAGCTCTTCTATGATTATCGCTATGGTCCAGATCAAGCACCGCCATGGGCACGTAAACCTGAGGGTTCCAAGAGCGACGAATCAACAGTTTGTCAAGGCAGAGCAAAGAAACACCAGTCTCATTGATGATTCTGGAATCCTGGACCAAGGTCCAGACATACATATTTTTGGTGTCTAATTCCTTATATTCTCTACATAGACAAATTTGTGACATCCCATTAGGTTCGAGATCAACTGTCACAAAAGAAGGAAACAAATAATCGGTTTTACTGATGCTAAATATGCTTAAATTATGGATAGGACAGAGCTAGCTAGGTAATAAAATGGGCAAGAGATGAAGGCATGATGAAGCAGGTTAATGTTGAGGGAACAAGCTGCAAACTAGCCTAGCTGTTGGGAACAAAAGCAATAGAATTTCGTTTCAGGTACTAGGCATGACATTTCAGTCAACTAGTTCTTCGAACTTGGTTTTACCCTTCATTTTACGAGTCATCCAAGATATTTATAAATAGAATAAAGTGCACGAAATGAAAAAGAAATATATTTTAAGTGTTAGGACATTTCCTCTAACAGAAAGAAATATATGGTATTTTGTTTTATTATGTGTTATCATTTTAAAGGAGTTTGGATTTTTTACTCATTTTTCTATATTGTTCCTTTCAAAATATACCGATAGTCATTAATTTTAAAATATATTTAAATTATCTTTAAAATATAAAAATAGTATATTTTTAATGTTTAGCAGAAAACAGCACACAAAACTCAGTTCAGTAAAGAAACTAAACTCATTTTAAGGATATGATTGGAAAAAACTTACACAATTATAATTTTTTTTTTATTTATACTTCAATGCAAATATAGTATTTACAAGTTGAAAAACCTTTTTTTAGGATTTAAATCTTCAATTCAATGTTTACTCATGTCAAAATAATGTTTAAATGGATTTTTTTTTTCTTTTTTGTAAAATTTGTATCTTAAGTTCAAGATAGTATTTGTAATTGGATATATTCTTATACGTGCATATTGATATAGTCATGCTAAACGCAATCATTGATGGTGTCAATCATACCTATGATATTTTATATTCATTAATTTTTATCTATTTAATTTATTACATAAATGAGTTTATAAGATTTTTATTAATGAATTTCGTGATTACTTTTACATTTTAAAATATATAAATAAATATTGCTTATTAGATTATGTATACGTAATTATTTATTTTATTTCAAATTTAGGATGTAAAATTATGAAAACTCACATTACAAAAAATGTAGTGCTCTTATTTTTTCCATTTCTACAATTTTGATCCATTTATTTTAAGATGAAGACATTTAGTTTTTAAATTTTCAAAAATATAAGTATTTGAGTTTAACTGTATAATTTAAGACTTTGATATTAATCCTGAGTCACATCTAATCTAATGATATTATTTGTCATTTGAACTGTGATCACAACAAATTAAGAAAGTTATGTGTTTCTGGGAAAACAATAACAGAATATTAGAGCACACAAATTATATCTTATCCTAATTACTGACTTCTCAGACTGGTGCAGAAACTCTCGAAAGTCAAATATTTGAATTAATGAAAGTGTACCCTTTAATTGTCAGGGTCCACGTGCATTTATAGAGTCATTAATTATGTTTTTCCCTTTTTATGAGTTGGACCCTCTTTATTGTGTTGGGCCAATGTTCAGACTCTAAATGGGCCTAGGCCAACCCCAAGCCTTATGTTAGTGGGTTGACACTAGAGACCTTGCTGTAATTTTCTAAGTTTAGGATTAGCGGTTCTTCTTTATACGCTATTCTTTAGAGTAGGCGGCTCGAGCCGCCATGTATGTTATCTTGTTCAGTTAATCATCTTTTTACAATAAAACTAGATATAGACAATTTAGATCGGATAGTTAATTAGAATCGTCTAAATATAGTATATTATGCAATTCCATGAAAAATAAGTTAAATTACTTTAAAATAAACAAATAACTTTAGTAAATACAACGGAGTAAATGTCAGCATTAATTAATATATATTTTTTCAAGATTTTGATTTGATACTGTCTAATTCATTTCATATGGTTATGATCATCAACTCAACTTGAAGCAAGCTCACGTTGAGATTTAAGATTTTACAATATAAATAAATAAAATAATATGTAAACAATTTATGTCATTGATCAAATTCACAATTACATTCAATTCACTTAATTCTCTTTTAACGTATATTTTAACGGAAATTCATGCATTTTTTCATCATAACTTTTTTTTTATTCTGTAAAAAGAAAAATAAAGAAAATGTTGAAGATGAAGATGGGTTGAAATGAACAACCGTAAATAAAAAATGCATGATTATAAATTGCGAGAAACTAAATTATTAAGAATAATAAAAAATATGGTAAAAAAAAAATTATGAAAACGGTAACTTAAATCGCTACATATATTACTAGATTTGTTCTTTCTTTTTGTATATAGCGTTCACAAAGTTTTTGAATTATATTCACTATTTTTCATCTTTATTTTACATTTGAATTATCTGTTTCTATTTTTCCTTTTCTGACGGTTAAACTAAAATAAAATAAAGAAAAAAATATATAAATTGTGATAACTACTTTAAAAGTGTCTCTGGTGTTAGATGTGTCCCTTTTCACATGTTTTGTAGCAGTTCTCATAAATTAACTCCTCCTTCGATCTGACTTTAATCCTTTCTTGACTTTATCCAAAACAAGTTTTTCTCAATGCTATCTTCCATGGTGCCATGATCGTTGAGCTCTTCGCTGGCTTTTGTTTACTTGAGCATTCTTTCTTTTAATTTTTCTCATGGGTGGGTCCTTTCACCTTCATATATCTATGTCTTATATCATATTACCTCATTTGATTCCTTAAATTCAATTGATTCTCTTAACGATTTCCTCCTTCAATTTCTCGATTTTCAGTGTACTTAACATTATTATGATGATTAAATTAAAACTACTAGTTTTGGAAAAATTGAATGAAAGATTAACTGTATTTATTTTAAAATGTTGAATCAAAATAACATATAAAAAATAAACTAAAATTATATTTTAAACTAACAAATTCTTAACAATGGGTCCTACTTATTTATGCGACTTCTAAAACGATGTGTTGGCGTAGGAGATTATGTCCTCCCTAAATATTTTAAAAACTTTAAAATTATATATAGTATATATTATATTAATGGAAATTAAATGAGATATATTTTTATTTTTTTATAAAGTACAATATTTAATGTTAATAAATAATAAAATATAAAATTAAATACAATAGAAAAAATATATTGATTGAGATATCTTTCTCATTATATTTTGAATTTCTTAGATATTCTCACTCTCACATTTTTTTATGAAAAAAAATAAAAAAAATAAACACATTATTTCTATTATTACTTCTCATATATTCTATTTATTTCTTATATATTTTATTCTATAATTGAAGATAGAAAGGACTAACTCTTTTTTTTTTTGTCGCTTGATACTGGAATATTAATTTAGTAAATAGTATTTTTTTTTCTCTCATGAGTTTAGTGTATATTTATTATTTTATGAATATAGAAAGAAAAGTTATTTATTATATGTTTTTTCATAATTTTTTTTAATTATAACTCGATTTTGATTAAATTTTAATAAATTATTTTTATTCTTAATTTTTTTTAAATAGATTAGATAATAATAAAATAATAGATTATTTTTTTAAAATATAAAAGGAAAGATACATGAGAACAAAACAATATTTTTTCACATATTTTATTATTCACATATTTAGTTTTACATGCAATTTTTTTGATAAATCGTATACCAACGCCTTTTCTAAAAATTGTTTCCCTTTTGAAAAATTATATAACAAACAACCTGACCTTAGTACTATACGTGTTTTTGGTTGCATGTGTTACAATAGCACTCTTGTTTTTAACATAAATAAACTTGATCCACGTGCTAATGTTTGTGTGTTTCTAGGATTCAAAAGTAATGTGAAAGGATACATTGTTCTTGATCTTAAAAATCATAGTATTAATGTTTCTCGAAATGTAGTTTTCTATGAAAATTATTTTCCGTACTCCAGAAAGACCAATGATGATACTAACATGAATTCCTTTGATATACCGTTGCCTGTTTCCGAAAATTACCATTCTATTATGACTAATATTATTAAAAGCCCTTGTGTTGACATTGATAATGTTGATAACGAAAGCTTAAGTTCATGAGGTTGAACCTCATATTGATCACTCTGCTTGTCAACGTGAGTCCAGAGTAAGAAGGCCGTCTTCATACTTGAAAGATTACCATACTTTTTCTGCTGCTTCTGAATTAACTAAAAATGTTAGATATCCTATTGAATCCTATATTTCATATTTAAAAATTTCACCTAGTTTTCGAAAGTTTATCTCTGCTATTGACAGCAAGGTTGAGCCTACATCTTATGAGGAAGCCATTAAAGATGAAAGATGGAATGCAACTATGAATGAAGAGGTTCAAGTTCTCCAAAAGAATAACACCTGGACCGTGACCACCCTACCTGAGAATAAGGTTGCTATAGGATGCAGATGGGTGTACAAGACAAAATATAAAGCTGATGTAGACAAATTCAAGGCACGCCTCGTAGCCAAGGGCTACACACAAATGGAAGGTTTGGACTATCTAGATATTTTCTCTCTTGTTGCAAAACTAACCACGGGTCGTCTCTTATTATCTTTGGCTGCTATAAATGGATGGCGCTTGAAACATTTAGATGTTAACAACGCTTTTCTTCATGGGGATTTGAATGAAGAGGTGTATATGGACCTTCCATTGGGTATGAAGTCAACAAAGCCGAACTAGGTTTGCAAACTGCACAAATCACTTTATGGTCTTAAGCAGGCTAGTCGTCAATGGTATGACAAGCTCTCCACTTTTTTGATTTCTCACCATTTTAAACAAGCTAATGCAGATCATTCTTTATTTACAAAAACAAAGCACTCTAGCATTACTACTCTATTGATTTATGTAGACGACATAATCTTGGCTGGAAACGATTTAGAAGATATCAATAATATAACAAATGAGTTAGATGTATCCTTCAAAATTAAAAATCTGGGAAATCTAACTTATTTTCTTGGTCTCGAGGTGGCAAGGAGCAGCAAAGGAATACATCTCTACCAACGAAAATACTGTAAGATTCGAGAAATTTGAATAATTAATTAAATAATTATTTAATAAATGCGGTTAGTATGAGATTTTAAGGCATTTAATGTGGATTGCTATCATGTGGAAAGGTATTAGCTCAAGTGGTTGAGAGTACTTTATTATGTGAGAGGACTTGGGTTTGAGTCCTATGTATACCAATTGTGTGTTATTTATTTGTTTTTATTTTTAAATATATGTTGAGCATGATTATGAAATGATATAAACATTTAATTATATAAGTTATCATGAAACATGAATTGGTTAAATGGTTGAACATTGATTTGGCATTTGTATGGTTATGGGATCAAGCCTTGGAGAACCCAAATTAAACTTTATTTTTGCTATTTTGGGTTTTGGCTTGAATTTGAAGGGTTAAGGGAAACCTAGATGCATGGGCAGCCAAGGGAGGTTGAAAAACGGACCATAAAGAATCAATGAATGATAATAAACATTGCCATTAAACCTTAAATTCGTTTTTGGTAATTATCTAGCTTTAGGGCACCTTTAAAAGGCCAATGTGAGGTAAAACGAAGGGTTTTGGCAAGCTGCGAGTGTACTCAGAAAACAGAACACGAATTTTGAGAGTAGTAAGGTTGGAGTGAAGCTTTGAAGATGAATTGGGAGAGAAAGCCAAAGGGAGATCATTGAGGATCAAGAGAGAATTCACAACAATTCCAAAATTTAAGCCAAGGGAACCAAGTTAGGGGAGCTACTCTATTTGTCATATTAAATTGTATGATTTATGTGGTATGTTGTATGATTGGGTGACTTTTCTGCATTAAAATTTTACTGGTTTTAAGTTTCTGGAAATTTCCAGAAATCACTTGGCGGCTTTGAAGGTTCGCCAAGCGATGCATGAGCGTGACACCCACTTTTGGGTTGTTTCAGATTAACCGTCGGGCGGCACAAGTGCTTCCGCCAGGCGGCACAAACAATAATGTGATTGATGTGATATTTTTTATGGACTTTATGATATTTTGGGTTGATGCGAAAGTATCCTATGCATGTTGAATGAGATTTGGGAATTTAGGGTTCTTCACGAGTGCGGGAAAAATCTGGGAATTTCCCAGAACTGTATGCACCGCCTGGCGATAACGAGCTGCCGCCAGGCGATAAGTGTGGTGTTTTGTTAACGAAAAACGCTGCTTTTCGTGTTTTCGCAGAGCAGGTATCGCCGGGCGCTGCTTTCATGTCGCCAGGCGCCACTAATTTTTCTGGTCTGCGCAGTTTTCGTAAAACTGCATTTCTCGATTCGTTAACCGTCTGATTTAGGTGAAATTTTGGAAGGTTTTTCATAACATGTTGTTCTTCACTTTGAACGGTGAAGATTTGAATTAGATGCCTGCAGGGGGAGATATACGTCACTCATGACTGGTTTTTTGAATTCCCTAATAGTATGATTACTAATGGATGATTAAGTGTGCTCAAGTGCTGATATGGCCTTGATTGGTGAATGTATATATATAAACATATAGATGTGTGATTGATGAGTATGTTTATG
>Ga0099822_1004574_pt1 | contig 18021 bp, 8 predicted proteins | sample CowpeawhiteBW_FD_76839 | JGI IMG/M metagenome (GOLD analysis project Ga0099822, IMG submission 76839) | Root nodule microbial communities of legume samples collected from California USA - Cow pea white BW | ecosystem: Host-associated > Plants > Roots > Nodule | place: USA: California | collected...
AATAAAAAAAAAATTAAAAAAAATAAATAAAAAAAAAAAAAAAAAAAAAAAAAAAAAAAAAAAAAAAAAAAGATAGATATATATATATATATATATATATATATATATATATATATATATATATATATATATATATATATATATCGGGTGCTCCAAGCATGTACGAAAAAAAAAATGTAAGATGAACTGCGTATTTTAGTTTGATGAGATAGGTCAATGACGGATGAGATAGGTTGACCTACATAATTTGCAATGAAAATTTTATATTTTACTTCTAAGTTAAATAAAACTCTTTTATTTTTTGTTGTTATTCCTTCGTTTCGTTTTTGAATTTGAAATTGCATTTAGCATCGATTATTTATTATAATTTGTTTAACTTAGACAATAATTTATTTAATTAAAAGTTTAACTTTTACATATTTATTTTATGTGGATCTTAATTTTATGTTTACTTAATTTATTTTAATTTTATTATTAATTATAAATCAATGAGATATAACATAACTTTAAAATAAGATTAATTTTTATAATATTTATATAACTTTTTCTTATAATTTTTGTTTATGCAGATTGACTTGTAGTCCTGACCAATAATTATGTGGAATAGGACAACAAAATTAATATACAATTCTTGCACGGTAAAGGTTAACTCAGATAATGACAAGTGGTTACATCACATTCTAACACGTGATCACTTAAAAAATAACATGTGTCCAATATTTTAAAACTCTTACATTTCCCTCCAAGGCTACCTCATATCTTTTATTGGAAACCCTAGTTGTCATCAACATTTTTCCAAACATTGTCTCTCTCTGATTCGAACCACAATCATGTCTTCCTCTTTTATTCATAAACCTTAGACATCTTAAAAAATCTTGTCATTCTTACTCTCTTCCTCTCAACATTGGTCTCTCGCTTTCGCTCTCTACCTCTTTCCATGGATATCTCGATTTGTAGAGGTAGGTTTATTTATTTTTTTTTCTCATTTCTTCATTTTGTTCATTTTGTTCATTTTTTTATTTATTTTGTTTATCGTTGAAATGATTTATGTTTCTCTCCTTCTTTTTTCTTGTGTTTTTTGATTTTTTTTATCATTCACACACACAAGTGCCAACTCTCACATTTCTCTTACTCTTGTGCACAACCTCCAACTAAAGTGCAACAACGCCAAATTTGTAGGAGCAAATTTTATAACCCGTTTCACTCCATCTTGCCGTTTTAGTGCTTGTTTGGGTTAAAACTTTCATTCTCTCCAATTCCATTTCACATTTAGGTTGATTTTTCTCATCTCTCTCTGTTTTAGCTTTACCCTAACCTGTATGATCCTGGTCTTGTAAAATTCACTAAAAATAACTACAAAATGATTTTTCACTCAGTTTTTTGTGATAATTTCTATTATGTTATGTTCAATTGTAAGTTGTTCACATATAACATATTAGTCATAGATTTAAAGTTGTCAAGATTTGGTGATTAAAAACTTCAAATAAATACAACTTTTGCTACGAACCTTCTTAGATGAAGAAGTTCCAAAAATAAAAGTCGAGACACTTCCATAATTTTTTTCTTGTACTTTCACATTCTTAAAATTTTCAATTTTAATTTTTGGAATTTACAATTTGGATATGTCAATGTTCAGTCTAGAAAGTAAAAATTACATTTCGAATTATAGATTCTAAAATATAAAGGGGTTTTAGATGCACAACTTGAAATACAAATTTAGTCTTTGAATTGTGTGTTCCATAATAAAAAAAAACATTTTGAATTTTATATTTCGAAATATTTTTGGAATGAAGATAAAAAATGAGGAAAAGGCGTGAGGAGGAAGAAAAAAGTTATGAGTGGGGATTGTCCAAGTATGATTTTCGTCATGTTATAAGTATACTAATACCGAAACATTAGCATCATTTGTTCCGAAAAAAAAAAGAAAGTTTCAAGTAATTAATCTTCCATAGTTTTCAACACATTCATGATTTATACATACACCATCTCATTCAACATCAAACATACAATACTGTCACATTAACATATCAGCTTAAATGTAGCTGACACCTTTTAATTTTAGGGACATTTTTATCAAGTTTTTGATTTTAGAAACCAACTTGCAAGTACAATATATTTTCAGGAATAAATTATTCATTGCTTTATGAAATGAAATATTAAGTGAAAATTTGAAGCATGTGGTGTCGTGGTGTAGTTGGTTATCACGTCAGTCTAACACACTGAAGGTCTCCGGTTCAAGTCCGGGCGACGCCAACTTTGGTTTTATTTTTCTTTTTCTTAATTTCTACATAAAACTATGACAGTAAAACTGTGTTTGAAGACATTCCTTGTATTACCTACGGTTTACTCTATTTTTCCAAACTTCTCTTTAGGAAAAACAACTTGATCATTGTGTAAGTAATATGTAATTTTCCTACGTTCAAAATTTATTTCAGAATAATACATTCTTCAATTTCATTTTTCACTTTAATCCATAATAAAGTTCATGAAGTTGGTTTTTACTTTATTTTTATTATAATATTCCATAATGACCAATAAATTCTTATATTTTATTAAATCATATTTGGATTCATCATAATATTTCAAATGAATCGCATAATAAAATTAATTCGTCAATTAATTTCAACATTCTCCTACTTGACTCATGACGTTATAACATATGTGATTTTAATACATAAACATAATGTGTATTAAAGGACTTCATATAAATTGGTTCCATCATTATTCAAAATTAAAAGTACAAAATAACAAGAATCATGACACTTGCACATCATTTAATCGACACGTTACTTTCCATGTAATATTGTATCATCCATTTCTCCTTAATATGACTTTGACTTTTCAATGAGAACTCCATCCATGATGGATTCAAACATAATGTCTTTTTCAATAATAATAACATAATTTGTTTTCTTCCTCATAATTTGTAAGCATATACATATAAAACACAAATTTTAGGAACTTATACATTAAAGAGTTCCAAGTATCCCATAAACTTTAATAATATTAACATTCGTTAATAGACATAATACTTATATTTTTTACATGATTAACAAACAATTTTGGACAATAACCCTGTTGCCAAAAAGATCACCAATCATGAGATCAATGGGTTATAATAATAGATAATATACACGGCCACACCTTGTTACCTTTGATATTTTGTCCTAGACGATGAAACTATCTAAAATGAATTTTTGCACTGTTATAGTATACAAATAATCTTCCTACCCAACACTCACATATTCCATATCTTTATTGTCGTAAATGGTGGATTTTCAAGAAATATTTTATAGAGATCATGATTGATGTATAATAATTTGAAAGTACTAGATATATAAAATACATTAATATTAAAATAATTTATTTTATTAATTAATATATATATATATATATATATATATATATATATATATATTTATATTTGGGTGGGTCATAGTTCCCTAAAGACATATCCCATACAATTAAAAAATAAATGGCTAATGATTCCTATAATTGTTAAGAATATAAGTGTGAGTTTAAATCTCACATTAGTTAGAAATAAAAAAGTAAAGCACTATATAAGATAAAGATTCATAAACTCATTGTCTTAAAATTTTGAATTGAGAATGATGTCAATGTCTTATGTAGTTGGGCTCAGGTCTCATTGATGTTGTATTCCTCAATAAATTTCCTACTATGTAAACTTAACAAATGGTATCAATGAAGGGATACTCTGTCATCGGACCTAACAATAATGATGCCACACACGCCCCATGTTCTACCAGTAACATTTATTTCCCTTCTCACACACTAAAGAATTAAGAGTGACGAGCAGCCACCTCTCATGCCCAACAACAACCACCACCCAAACTCACTAACCACAAAGAAGCACCACCGTCATATGAGAAAGACCAACTCATAGAAAAATAAAAAACCCTAACCATTCCTCGCACAATAATTTTATATTACTTTTTAGCAGGGGATTTAAAAAATATGAAGTGTAAGAAGAAATTTCTACTAAGCATAGAAAAGCTTATAAAAGTTAATATACCCAAGACAATTGCTTCCTGCACCTCATTAATTTTTCCTGCACCCATCAATAAACAAAAATACTTAAATACCCTTCACTTTCATTGTTGTTGTCAGTGCCATTCTCATCACCACCACTGGACCGCTGCTGCAGAAGATGCTATAAGAATTCAAAAAGATTTTTTTCGAGAAATATTTCATATGTTCTGGAAAGCTATTTCCAAGACTCATTTCATGTAATGATAAGGATGCTCAAGAAAATTCATTTCATAAAGTATATATGCATTTTAGAAAGTGTATTTCGAGAAAATGTGTTTCGAAATGTATTTCAAATGTTCCGAAAATTTTATTGCGAAAATTGTGTTTTGAACATTTCATTTCAAAAATTCTGTTTTGAAAATTTTCGTTTCGAAAATGTTATTCTGAAAATTCCGAAAATTCTGTTTTGAAAAGCTTTTTTCTGAAATTCATAATCTGAAAATCACTTTTACAAAAGATAAAATGTTCATTTCGAAAATGGAATCCAAGAAATAATTATCTGGACTTAGATTTTAGTTTACCCTGGTGTTTTTTACTGCTGAGTTATGGGCTGATATGCATGATCTGTCTTACATTATGATCCTTAAGATATAAAGACTCAATTAAAACCAATAACTTATTTATCTTAGATATAATTTTTGGAGGAAATTTTTATAGATATTTATTGAAGAAAAAAACTAACTCATTTATAAGTTAAAACTAATAAGTATAAATTGAAAACTGGATCTTGAAAAAAGAAAAAAAAAAAAGAGAATAAGAAACAGTAAGCTTTATAAGTGAACTAACATACAAACTAATTTTATCTTATAAACATATTAATTTCATCATTTGATTTTATTTTCCTTCCAGAGATGCTGAGAGAGAACTCTATCCGAACAATTCTATATACTTATTCAACATAAACAAAGCTACATGTTAACTTCTATTGTTTTACCACTAATTGATAATATAAATAGACACTTATATACCTATAGTTTCTTTTAGTTTTTCACTTTTTCATTATATAAAATGACATTAAATTTATAATTTGATTTTTTGTTTCCATTTTTTATTAATAATGATAGTTGCAAAAAGATTAAGTTAAACAAATTTGTTTTGTTTTATTCTTAATTTTCATCATCTTACTTTTAGTAATAAAAGTATAGAATAATTAAATTGTACTCTCGTTTGTTCTGAATTAGATGTTGGTCTCTCAGAATCAAGTAACAATCTCATAGTCAAGAAATTGATAATTTTCTAAAATTTGAACTTTTACTCTGAATTTTAAGTTTGAACTGACTCTATGTTACATGATATGGTTTTTGAACATGACCAAGCCATCAATAGAATAAGAAGGCCAAAGGTGTTAACTTATACCAAGAGTAGAACATGGTAATCTACTTCAATATCTACCAACTATGATAAAGTCATCATCATCAAGAACTTGAGCATCTTTTTCTCCAACAAAATGTTCTCGACCCATTTGCTTCACCAAATTGATAAACTCTATCCTTTTATCCACAGGCAAGGGAACATGGGGTAGCCTGAAAACTGGTTTGATGACCCCAAGTTGAGCAAGAGCAGTGTTCAAAGCAATAGGGACAGGCTCTTGAGAAAGCCAATCAAACAGAGGAATCAGCTTTGAATTCAGTGTAACATCCTTGTTTTCAAACATGAGTTTTCTCATCAAACCAGGAACCAGGTTGCTAGCAACAGATTGAACTCCAACAGCTCCAAAATCCCATCTAGCATCATGGCTCATTTTATCAATTCCTGTCCATACAACAATCCCTTCATCTGTATACTGTTTGATCCTCTCAGTTCCCACACACTCCTTCACACCAACCAAATTAGGACTTTGGGCCAAGGTTTGAACTACACTGGGAGGAATATCTTGATTAGTTCTTGTAGGTATGTTATATACAATGATGGGGCCTATGGAAAGTACACTGTTATAGTGAGCAACCAAACCATCCAAAGAGGTTTTGCCATAGTAAGGGTTTATATGAAGTGCAGCATTCATTCCAACAGCAAAACCTCTCTCAGTGGCCTTAATTGCCTCTGATGTGCAGTTGCTTCCAGCATTACCAACAACCTTAACTTTGTCACCGAAACAGTTAACTGTGTGTGCAATAAGCATTATTTGTTCACTCCAGGTCATTAGTTGGCCTTCACCAGTTGAGCCTGCAACAAGAATACCTTCAATGCCTTTTGCAATCTGCATATCCACCAAGTTATCATAAGAATCAAGATCAAATTGGCCGTTAGGTAGATAAGGAGTTTTAACTGCTGTTATCAATCGCAGACTCCTAATGCCCTCCATTGATGTCCTGCACATACAAATTTATTTCCATGAACAAGTGCAGCTTGAGATGTTTGTGAACATAATTGCAAAATCTGGTTAGCAAGTGTAGCTTTGTCAACAAAATCCGAAAGCTACAAGGGCATAAGCATCTATATTCTTTTAGCACATTCCTTAAAACTTAAAATATACATGCCAGTTGCAGATTTGTATCATATATTTTGTTATAAAACTGCGTTGGAGATCAAAGATACAGACAGAACTTGATAGAACGCGCAAGCCTTGTATATGTATCCAAACTAAATCTCAAATCATTGAGTTAGAAAAGCAATACCCGTGGCTTCCAGAATTTGTACCCAGAGAAGAGATTTCAAATGTTCCAACATAGTACACATAATACAGAAAATAAGTTCTTGTTGGAATAATAACAAACAGATTGTATGCAATTTAACAGGAGAAAGAAAACTCATGGAAGAGAATATAACATGAATTCATTATTCAAAAATCCACCTATTTTTAACCACTGAACTGCTAATTGGGAAGTGAAAATCATTTCCCGCAGATGCTTGTGGAGGCTTCCAGTATGTATTCTTAGCATCTTTTCTGCACAAACACAAAATAGAGATTAAACTCACGAAAATATGGAAATGACTAAGATAAAATGATTATTCTCCAAAATAGAATGAACAAAATATGATCTAAAGATAACTCCCACCAATCTCATGTCTCTTCTACATGTTAATTTCATTAAAAACTATAAATTATATTATGAATAATACACCGATGAAACATTAGACAACCTTATCTACTATTACATCATTTTAGTAACTTCATATATGTCCATACATACATCAAAGTTAAAATTAGGAATATTCAGAAACAAGTAAAGATCAGTGTAGAAAAAAACAACCATGAGAAGGAAAGTAATGTATATAAATTTAAAAAATAATAATAAAATAAAAGAGTTTACGTTTACCTCTTGCTGCAAGTTCTGGCAAGGGAGCGGAAAAACACTGAAGTGGGTTCTGTGATCGACATGCTGCAACTACAATGGTTCTTCAACATGGTGACTTGACCCGAACTGAAACTGATACTATGATCCGACCCGATTGAAGCTCTGAACAACGGTTTGTGACAAAGGAATCGACGGGGATTGCAAGCGTTGACAGAGGAATCGGTGTTATATGTTATTAAATTGTAACATTATCGCACTGTTTGTGAAATTTTTCAGAAAGTATCATAATCCTTAAATAGATTTGGTAATAAAATACTATATTTTAACTTAAAATGGAAGTCTTATGGAGTTAAAGGTAAGATCATTGTCGTTAAGAATCTCATGTTTTTTCTATCACGAAGAGATATATTCCAACTGTTTGAAATAACTTCAATTAAAATAAATAAAATTTATTTATTGATGTCTTATTCTAGTTAATAAAATTATATCGCAAATTTTCCTCTCTTTTTATTTTTTTTTTCAGTTTTTTCCTCTATCATCGTGAGGAATTTAACAATTTAATTTGTCAATTATTTTCTCAAAATCTTTTTTATTGTATTGTGTGAAGACCCAAAATTTTCAGCTTCTATTACCTTCTCATTCTCTGCCACCACACCACAGAAAACACTCTTCTCCTCTCTTCTCTGCCATCTCTCTACCAAAAGAGAAAATCCTAAACCACTATTCTCTATTGCAGAATCCAACCCAGGTCAAATTCAGAATTTCTCCCCTTAGCTTCAACTCATCCTCCTTTCCATGTAAGTCACTCCCAACCATTTCAATTCTCTTTAATTCGACAATTGATGGAATTCCTTTCTACTGTGGAAAACCTATCTCATTTTAAACCTGTAATTCCAGTTCTCTAAGTGTTGCAGCTGAAGTTGTGAGTGGGAGGACCCTAGTTATTAGAAAGATATATCGAGGTAAGGGAAGCTAACTCCTCTTCTCGAATTTGTATAGAAAATCCATGGATGAGCTTAAATTATGTAATTAGGTGATGAATTCGTGTTGGTATGGGGTGTATTGGTGAAAATTGCTTGTTGAGTGTTTGAATCTAGTTTGTTGCATGTGGGAATAGGTGTGTAATCTGGTATTTTCGCCTAGGCGAGTTACTCTCGCCTGAGCGAGAGCATCAGGGGATGCACTTCTGTTCCTGTGCGAAGTCTCGCCTAGGCGAGCTGGGGTCGCCTGAGCGAGATAGCGAATCTCGCCTGAGCGAGCCAGCCTAGCCTGAGCGAGAATTCGTTCAGATTGTTATTTTTGCCCCTGTTAGTGTCTCGCCTAGGCGAGACTGACTCGCCTGAGCGAGATGACTCCTCGCCTAGGCTAGACTTTTTAGCCTGAGCGAGAAGTACTGCAGCTGAAGTACTTCAAATCTGTTCTCCTTAATAAAAATGCATGCTTTAAAACATTCCTGTACAATATAGACTATGTATGATTGGATTGTTACCATTGATGAATTGAATGATGTAATTGGATAAACGTAAGTATGAAGGGATAAAGTTGAATGGGATTTCAAGGGAAATCCAAGTGTAAAATTGTAGTGTGTGTAAGGATGTAAGGAATCTATAATGGTTGGTATCCTGAAACTCCAATAATCATTCAAGCTCAAATAGAGTGGAATGGATTAACATGATAAAATGCTATGTGAATGTTATGAACAGGTTCTTTGAATATTAAACGATCATAAATGCCTCTAATTGGCACAGAGAATGAGTAAAAGCATGAAAATTTAAAATCAGAACTATGCTGCTGAGGAAAAATCAGTACATTATGAAATGACCCTAAAGCCTATCCCCTCTTAAACAATGTAATACTAAGATGCAATGCAGAAAATAAAACAAAAAGAGAATTGACTAAAACATGCCAAGGTAAAGCATCTGTGGCAAGTAAATGAGCAAAAACTTTTGCCACATTACGCATTTTATTTGTTTTAAGTTGGTGAATGATGGAGTACTGCCACTGAAACCACTTTTCAAAATTTTCTTGGTATACTTTGTTTCATCATGCAGAAACGTTGTCCCTGAAGACCATAGTGTCCGAGATAGGTTCTCTCTTGGCCGCAACATTCCAAAAGCATAATGCACAATTCCATATCTTGACCTCGCTCTAGCTTAATTTTCATAAGCCTAAGAAAACAAATAAACTCATTTTTGTGAGTATTTTCTGAACTCGTGGTCTGTTTTTATGGAAGAATTCCCGCATTAATTGAGTATGAGTATGAAAAATATCCGACTTGTTTTTCATTTGAATATGGAGATGGGGATGGAGACATACATATCCGCTTGTTCCTGTCCCCATACCCACAATGATACCCATTCCCGCCATATCTCCGTCCCAGTTTAAATTATTAAAATATTGATCGTCTATTATGTAATTTTATATATATATATATATATATATATTTTTTTTTTTTTCTATTTTTCATTTCTTCTTCTTATTTTTATTTTAGTATTTAGTTTGTCATAAAATTCATTTTTTATTTTCAATATATTTCTCGTGTTATCCAAACTTTTATGTAATTATATTCAAATGATTTATATTAATTAAATATTTTTTATGTCTCACATTTGAATATTTTCTCTTTTTAATATTTTTATTTATTGTATATTTTATTTTCACATAAGAATCCTTAACCCTATCAATTTAAGTGTTTCATAATATAAACATTTCATTTATTAGGCAATATGAAAAATTTATCTTCTTTATTCAATTATTATTTTTTATTTCATTTGAAAAATTCTTTTATTTCGCTAAAACTATTTTCGTTATATGTCAATCATCAACTAAGTTGATATTTGAAAAGTTTTCTTAGATCTCTAAGTTATTTTTCATCTCATCATACCCTTAATTATACATTTGTTTTCCTTTGTTCAATTTCATTCAAATGGTCTCTCAAATTGTTTCTAAGATATATATTTGATAATTTTTTAATATTTTTGTTTTTTTATTTTTATAATGTAGAATATTATTTTCATGTTTTTTATATAATTATTTTTATTTTTAACTCATTATCATATATGTAATTTTATCACTATAATTTTATAAATAAAATTGATTTAATATAATATAATAATTAAAGTCAATCGTCATTATTCTTTTTTATATTATGTTAAATCTTTTTTACCTGTCAATTTCGTTTTAAAATAGTGTTTAAGTTGTTTAGATCATTTTGACACTCAAATGTCAGCTTGAAATACCATATAACAAATGCAACAAAATTTAACGTTATTAAATTAAAAAGACTATATCCATTCATTTTGTAAGGTTTGAAGACCAAAATGTATCAAAGTTCGAGACAGAAACTAATTTAATTTAATTTTAAGTTAAAATTTAGAAACTAAAAACATTTTTAGCCCTTTAATTATAATTAACCAATTCTGCATATACAATTGGGCAGGGTTTTGCAAATAAAACACTAGCCTATGTAGTAAGCAAAGTTGTGGTCACATTTTTAAAGGCTGCTATGAGAATAGGTCTAATCTAGTATGATTGAACTTAGTCCATCAGAAAATGCAGAATGAAATACTATATACCAGATGAATTGCAGATAAACACAGAGGCTTTTCTTCACTTTCAAGTTTCAAATGCATGCATTAATGGCACCCTTTAGCAACCACCACACACCTATTAAGACAATGCCAAATGGATCAACTTACTGTTCATACTCTGAAAAATCTGAGAACTATATTCCTTCAACTTCAATTTTCCCCACACTTTTTCTCTTCTGTTTTCTCTTTATCTCTGATGGGATCATATCATAGTTTTAACTTTCTGCCTTGTTTTAAAATCTTCATCTTCACTACTTCTCTCTTTTATGTCTCTGCACTTCTTCTTCAACTCCTGTCTTGATTCCACAAAAAAACTTCACTAACCACTTTTCTGGTTGGTGCCACCATCAAAGTTTAGCTTTAATTCCACTAAATATCACACTCTTTATACAAACACCTCACCATCAAATACAACAAAGGATAAGCTTGACATTGTCCACTTTCCTTCAATTTTGAATTACAGTTTTGGTAAGTTTCTAAAAATTTTATCTGAAATCTTTTTGAACATTGATCAATTTTATTGTCAAAAAATAATTAATCGGTATCTAAAAATAGTTCAAAATTATTGTAAAAACATAATTGAATCATGATAATTATAGTGATTAAATTAGATATCAATTTATAAATTAAAAATTATTAGTATCTAAAATAGTTTCAATTGTGAATTGATCTTTAAATTAGTCAACACCAAGATTTTGACTATTAAAGGAATTGGTCTCTAATTGAGAAATTGGTCTCTAAATTAGTCTCTAAACATATTTTTTGTCATTAAAATTAGTCATTATTTAAAAGTTTTCATGTAATATACAAAGTCCTTTAAAACTTGCAATTGTGTTTTAATTTGAATATTATCATTTGAGAAACTAAATGGTCTAACTCTATTTAAATTTTTTACTATTTTATAAATATTTTTATATAGATTTTCTTTTAAAAAGGCAAGAAATAGTCGTAAGAAAAATCTCTCCATTCAAGTTTAGTAATGTAAGTTTTAGAAGTAACACATTCAAGTTTATATGTTGGCACATAACAAGGGCTTATAGTGTGTTAGAGGATAGTCAACAAATACTTAGTTTATGTCCTGTATATCATAATAAAAATCTGAATTTTGAGGAATGAAAGTCAATAAAAGGATTTTCAAAATATAAAATATAAAATATAAAATTTGTTTATTTGATATTGATTTAGTTTGCATTCAACTTAAATCAAATAAAGGTTTGGACTTGAATTACAAATAAAGTTTCAAAACTAAGTTTCCTTATTCTAATTGTATTTATGCCTAGTTTTATATATGCATATATTAATGCAAAAAAACACATCCGAAATCATCTAATATGCTTCAGTTTCAAGAAAAACAAAGTCTTTCAAAATGCGATGACACTTTTGAAATTATTTGCATAACTATATGCTTTGATTCTAAAATAACCGAAGTCTATACTAGTATAGGTTTAGGTTCTATGAAAAACCAAATCATATTCTTCTACCTAGGGTTAAATTTTTAGAAAAGTTATTTCTCTGCCACAACATTATGTCGTTGCTACGAACTTCATTTTCAGGTTTTCTCTTTTCTCTTTGTTTCTCTTCTTGCTTTATGTCTTGGTTTCTCTCTCTTGTTTGCTTTCTTCATTCGCAGGTTTCTTCATTCGTAAGTCCTTCATTCGTAGGTTCTCATCATCATGTTTATCATTTGTTTTTTTATCATTTGTTCAGGTTCAAACCTTGTTGGACTCAATTCTCATTCAAGACTATGTTCCTAGATTTGCATTCCCCTCTTCTGAACCCTAAAAATGATATGATGATAAGTTTGATTTTTTTGTTTGTATAAATATCATGAAAACATGAAAATTTCTTGAATATCTATTATTTGTTTCTAGTTGTTTGTTTCTTGTTCATTTGAGAAATACTGAATGATTTTTTTTTTAAATACCACAATAGACTTCAATTATTTTTCAAAATTGAAGCATATAGTCAAATAGGCTTTGGTTGTTTTCAAAACCGAAGCCTATTCTTTTTTAATAATTTTTTATTGTTTTGAACTTCAGTTTTAGAGACAATTGAAGTCTAATGTCGAAGTTTATGCTTCAACTCAAAACCGAAACCAAAAAATCCCCTTTTAGTGATAAAATCAATGGGCTATTAGATTGGCATACAAATATAGGAAAAGATCAATTAATATGATCCCATAAAGGGGCATATTGTGGCATGTGAAAAGAGAGGAATGCCTTGCTTTAAATTTTTCAATAGAAAAAAGAGATCAATTAATATGATTCCCATCTATTTTATGTTTCATGCGATAGACCCACCTGTAGCCCATTGGCTTGTTGCCATGAAGAAGAGGAACTAATGACCAAGTGTGGTTTCTTTTCAAAGTGTTCAATTCAACATTCATAGCCGCTTTCTAGCAGTCAAGTAGAGCAACTTCTTTAAAGGAAGAAGGTACAATTTAGATAGAAATATTGTGACAAAAGGAAGTGTGGTCAAGGGAGCATCTATCATAGGAAATAAATAAATGCACAGGATAAGGAGTAGAGAAAGGAGATTGAGAAGTGGAAACATCACCACAATAGTATTGATCAAAGTATTGTGGCCTCTTTTTGACTCTAAGGGAAGTTCTGTGGTCAGATAATGTAACTTAAGAGTTACCATAAATAAGAGTAGAAAGAATTAGTATTAGTATCATCTACAAGAACTATGGCAATTGAAAGAGGTAAAGAGGAAAACTTATTTTCATAAAAAATCAAATTTCTAGACACAAAATAAAAGACTTTGGTTGAAGATCATACAAAATATAGCCTCTTCTTCAAGATTTATATCCAAGAAAAACACATTTTAAACTTCTAAAACCAAGTTTAGTGTGGTCTAGAGTGGTAGTACATATGTATGATAAACAACAAAAGACTTTGAGATTATAGAAATTAGGACAATAAACAAGTTCACATGGAGATTTATTTTTTAGAAAAGGAGTATATAATTTATTCATAATACGAACAAGTTTAAGAGAATGTGACCCAAATATGTTAGGTATTTTTGCTTGAAAGAGAAGAGCTCTACATATAAGAAGATGAAGATGCTTCCACTCAACAATTCCATTTTGTTGAGGGGTTGCAACATGATAAGTGCCCAATTTAAGTGAAAATTTATATGATTTTTGGCACTTATCTAGCTTTAATTGTTGATAACTTGATAATTCACCCCAATTTAGTTTGTTTTGCATAATACATGACTAGAAGAGAGAATTGTGGAAAATTCAGAAGAATTTAGAGAAGATATAGCAAAATGTGGCTAAATTGAATCGATGTGATTGACTGGTAGAAATTGTGTTGAGCCATAGAGAGTAAACCCTCATGAAGAGGAAACTTCAAGCACCATATAAATTGTTGAGTCATAGAGACTCCTTCCCAAAGAAGTTACCTCAATAGATGAGTCTCATAACTAGAGGTCAAGTCATAAAGCAAACCCATATCGTACGGAAACCTTTGTTGTAGAGCCAAAAGACGCACCTGAGCACTGCCCTGGACAATGTATAAAAACAAAGTTGCACCTCTATTTTGGAGAGCTTATTTTGTAGAGCCTTTTGTCAGACTTTTTAGGTAGAATTTAGGCTTATTCTCTGTATTCATTGTATTTCTTTAGAGAGCATAAGAGAACTATGATTACTCCAATTTATGTATTGTTCACACCCATCATGAGGAGATAAACTCTTGTGTTGATGTCTAATGTAACCCTTTGAACTGTCTTGTATTTGCACTATTTAATTTATTTAAGTATGTTTCTATTTACATGTTTGTGAATTAGTTTATGCTTGTTGTTGGATGGACTAGTCACTCATCTTATTTCATTGGTTTGGGATTGAGGGATAACTGGTTTCAAGTTGCAGTCCAACTAATTATCCTGCTATTTTTAGATGCTAGAAAGAAATCTAAGACTCAAGCTAATTATAGAGTCCTACACTCAAAGCAAGTGACTCATTCAAACAGTCACTAAGAAATCATACTAGAGTTTGATGATCTTAGACTCTAGATACTAGGAATGGATTTAGAGTTACATTTAAGAGCACTTTCAGGATATGAATAGTTACATCTAAACAAGTAAAAATTGGATTAGTACAAGAGAGGGATAAGTGGTGAAATCTTATCTCAACATGTATTTAGCATATTGAAATAAGTTATTTTACTTAAAATATGTTTTACTTCATTTTATACAAATCAAATATTGTTTGTTTTATTTAAATCAAACACGTTTTAAACATCGTTTATTCTTCCAAATCTATGTAGATATGACACTTGTTGTATTATACTACCTAGTATACTTGCTTGAAAAATTTATTGTTTTGGAGCAACAACACAACACATGAAGTTTCATGAAAAACTATTTCCATTATTTGATCTTAATTTCTTTAACTTGCAAAAGAAAACTGTTTTTTAGTCAAAATGGTGAAATTATGAAGCATAATTTTTTTTTTTTTAGAAATTCAAGCTATTTGAATTCAAATTGTATAAATAACATTATTTATCGTTATATTTCATAACAAAGAATTGAGGACTGTTTGAAGGTGATGAATAAGTGGACTTTGAGTAGCAAAACATTTCCCACTTACATAACTTATAATCAAACCCCTATAATCTACCTGGAGAGTGATCTAGTTATTTTTTAGCCATGTTAAACTTAGTTGGTGTTAAATAAAAATAAAAATTGATGGTTGAAATAAGTAATTTTGACCATATAATTGGATGAGGAAAAAAAATAATTTTTAATACACTAATGATTTTTGTGTTATGATGCAAAAGAAAAAAATTATAGATGTTTCATCCGAGTTTAACGAAAAATTGAAGCTAAAAATCTAAGTTGAATTCATATTTTTTTGCAAATGAAATTAAAACCGTGTAGGCTACATTACTGAATTAAGTTTTCTTTTAATCCTCCAATTTTACTTTCACTAAGAACAAATTGATCTCTCTCCTCTATCCAATATCACGAATACCTCTCACAAAATTTGTCCAAGAAGAACAACACTTCAGAAAAGTTGTGAAATTGGTATACATATAGATGATGTTTATGGAAATGGGAAATGTCAGCTTTGATATTATACCAAGGTTGATGACAAACAATGAGGTGAAAATAAAGAATTTGAATTCTTTATTAAATTTTTACTTTTAGTGTTATCTTTTTGTTGTGTTTTTAAAATATATCAATATATACTAATATATATACCGATTTTAATATTTTAAAATATATTAGAATTTCTTTTTAAATACTAAAATCAATATATATTGAAGATGTAACATATGACAACACTAAACCGACATAATTTCGACTAAAAAAAAGACATTGATTATAATGGTATGTTATTATCTCATAAATTGTACTATATTATTATAATGTAGTTCCAAGTTCCAAGTGATGCTCACCATGATGAAGCAGAAAGGTATAATCATCTAATCTAAAGCACAGTAGTCATGGTCCACCAATATGAACATTACAGATCTAAAAACATGTATAAAAGCTATTCATTATCAAATTAACAAAGATAAAGAACTAAAGCTACGTGTTGGTATTTATTCCAGGCTTTTGATGCTCTAAGCTACCTAAACGTGAAGTGATAATTAACTAGAGCTTCGTCCAAAAACTAAAAATTAAAAAAGAAAAAAAAATAATTAACATGGTGTATGAAACTACTACACCATAACAGTTTCTCATTCTGAATGAGAGGACTCTAATTAAAGTGCTGATAAATTCAAGATTCCCTGGTTCTTTTCTTTAGCGTAAATAAATATATATTGAATTCAGTGTATTAATTAATTGCAGATATATGTTTTTCTTATCACTGAGTCATGGGATTTGTATCTTGAATATTAATAAGAGCAGTGTTTTATATATCTTTCCAAAATATAATAATAGTAAACAAATAGTGTATACAAAATAAGTATATACTTATAACAACATAAAAAACCAATATTTCTCTAAAATGATATTATTATAAGAGAACTGAGATTCATCCATCGAAGAAGAAGAAGAATGATAACTAGTTCAAGCAAATACATATCTTATATATTATTATTATTATTGCATGTTTTTCAGAAGAACAAAAATGAACAGTGAATCCAAAATGGTTCCCTTAACACAAGAAATGCTGTATGTAGACTTTTTCAGGCAGTGTTTGTTCATTATTGAGAATGATCTTTGGGAAGTGATGATCTATGGAAAAACTGAGGTAGAGGTAAGAATAGAATCCAAGGAAAAGATGGATATTAATAAATTATTAATAAATTAACAAAGCACATATTGGCATTGGTGGAATAACAGTGTAAAGAAGCAGAGAGAGAGCTAGCTAGGGTTTCAAGGAGCATCTATTCTATAGTCAAGACAAAACTCTGAGTTTATTTATCTCTCTAGTTTCTCCCCTTACTATATATTAATATGAATATTAATATATATATATATATATATATATATAATATAATATATAGTATATATTACTTACCTCAAAGTTTTGATTTTACTTGCACCCTTTTATTTGTCTAGTGCCATTGGCACTTTAGGGAGAGGCTTTAACTCTTGCTAGCTCTTGAGGTCTGTTTGTTCTGGTTGTTGCCTCGAAAAGGAACCTTTTTTTTTTTTTTGTTCCAGAGCAGCGCACGTGTGACCCAACACCCAATGCTCTCCTCTGCCACCATAATACTAGTAAACCCTAATCACACAGAGACAGACAAAACATAGTGAAGCCCATAACCCCCACCATTCCCCTTATTCCTAGAAATGCATGAATTTAACTGTCCAACATCTGTTACTGTCTAAGAGTTATCAACTTAATAATAAAATACTCTAAGCATTTAATTAGCTGCAGCAGCGATGCAATACAAGGGGTGGTCTTCTAGTATACTAGAATGCTTAAAAGACGGAGAAAAATATGTTGTTCATCAGACATGGTTGTAATGATGGTGCTAATTTTGAGGGTGTGTTTGGATGTAATGATGGTGTTAGTATCAGAGAAAGTGAGAGTGAGAGTGGTAATGATGGGTGGCTGAGTTAGTTTTCTAAGTACAAGAGGCTAATTATTGTGTCCAAGACTTCTTTTTTTTTTTTTTTTTTTTTTTTTTTGTGGAATGATAATTTTTTTTTTTTTTTTGTGTTTTTTTTTTTTTTATATT
>Ga0099822_1004576_pt1 | contig 18021 bp, 8 predicted proteins | sample CowpeawhiteBW_FD_76839 | JGI IMG/M metagenome (GOLD analysis project Ga0099822, IMG submission 76839) | Root nodule microbial communities of legume samples collected from California USA - Cow pea white BW | ecosystem: Host-associated > Plants > Roots > Nodule | place: USA: California | collected...
AAATATTATATATATATATATATATATATATATATATATATATATATATATATATATATATATATATATATATATATATATATATATATATATGATTTCGAAATTTGATAAAGTACTTCACCGGATTTTGAAATCCAAGAGAATTGTTAATCAGATTTTGAAATCCGATATGTTCCTAAATCAAATTTCGAAATTTGGTGAATTCCTAAACTGGATTTCGAAATATGATAAGTTGTATTATTGGCTCCGTATGTTATATTTGTAATCTAGGCTCTTCTATTGGCACCTCCCCGAGTTTCTATTTAAAGTAGCTAAACAAAATGCGAATACAAACATATTTTTCTTTTGTATATATTTAAAAACAGAAAAGTTTCACTTATCATGCTTAACACGGATTTTTTTTTTCATTTTCTTTTTTTAAAACAAAGATAAGTTTTAGTTGTATTAAGGACTTTTTTTTAATGTGTTTTTCACTTCACATTCTCCACTTCTTTTTTTTTTTTACATTTAAAAATGTCGAACCTAACAATTTTCTCTGATATCTCTAACTACATCCTCTACTATCGTATCTCACACTTTCTTATCTCTAAAGTCATTTCAATTTATCCCTATTTTATATTCTCACTTTCTGAATCACTTTCTGAATGCATTCATCATCACCAACTCAACACAATTTGTTTTCATTTTTTCTTTCACAAATCTTACGGAAATTAGTTTCCCCAATGTATTAAAATAAATACATTTTATAATAGTTAGTTTTTGTAATATATCTTTATCTTTTATACATTAAGGGACAAAGCTTAAACCTAATTCAATTTTATAGAGTCGATTTGTAAGGTGAGATTTCACTCATTTATATACTATAAATTGATTTTATCTCTAATCGATCTGAAATCACTAACGATATAACTTTCAAATAAGCTTTGAGAAGGATTTTATAAACAAAATAAAAAAAAACTCGGTGTGCAAAGCAAGAAAGTAAGAGACAAATAAACCATTTATTATTGATTTGTATAAATAAGCATTCAATTTATATAGGCTAAGGTGAAATTAAAAGGAGTTTGAGCTCAAACGGGTTATGAAAAAAATAATTGTCAAATATATAACATCAATAAGATATGAGCTCAAATCATACATAAGAGATTGACATTACCTCTAACCCAAAACCTTAAAACAATAGATTTATGGGCTTTCATCTTTATATAGTTCTCAACTTTCTTATTTTGACTCAATATGAGATTTAAACTCAGACTTGAATTCCCAATAATACACGATGCCTTAAGCCTTAATCATCTCTATGTTTTCATATGTGATGCAAGAAGAACAAAAATTCAAGCAACCGACCAGTTATCAATGGAACTCTCAAATTGTTTAAAGCTTCACATACTCGGTGTCTTTCAAAGACAAAATTGAGATAGAGATTCGAACTATAAAACGAGATAATATCGTGATTGTGGTGATTGAACTTAATAATATGTTTTCTATGATGATTTGGATGAGTGAAGCATTCTATAATGTTACTAATACTGATGAAAAGAACTGAAATGCAACTTATGAAGCCAGGCCAGAAAATGAAAGGACAGAAACTCTTAGATCCACCCTAACAACTAGCTCGGAACAGAAATCCACTGATATTCCTCTAAGTTTCTGCAATGCAAGCAGTTATGTTACCTCTACCATAATACAACTACCATTTCATAAGAACAGAATCTGAAGAAACATTCTTGTTAAGAACATGTAACATTTAAAACAATACAATGCAGTTGTTTAAGTTTTTCGAACAATATACATGGAATTGAATAATCAAAGGAACATCCAATGCATTGAAAGAATCTATACTAACACATAATTCCCTTTTCTCTATACTTTTTACATGCTGCATTGACACAATGCCATACCCTCTGGGGTTTCCTCAGCCCTTAATCTAGGGCGGGTAATTTATGAAGGAGAAGCAGTTTGTAGGAATTTCTCATCTACTATATAACTCAACTGATCTTTCTAACAACTCGTAGTTGTTGCCTGAAATTTCTTTAACTCTTGATCCGTTTTTGTATATTCTGAAAGCTGGGATGGAGCTCACACCTTCTGACTTTGCTAAATAAGGATGGTCTTCAATTTCCACCTAAAAAAAGTATCATTAAGATATAAGTACGAAACAACGAAAGAGACCCAGAAACAAAGTTAAAAGATTGATGTCGTTTAAAGTTATTTTTGTTAGTCACACTATTCCTTGATATAAAGCTATTTGATTTTATGCAACATGGCCAACCTTGAGGAAATGAAGTGATGGGAATCTTTTGCTGGTTTGCTCCAACATAAGTAACACTTTCTTGTGGGTTGCCTTGTTGCTAAACAGCACCACAGCCATCCCTGTTCAATAAACCTCACAAATGGTTAGTGTATTTGTAGTACTCATGTAAATGCAAAATTTTCCAACAGAAGAAGCCAAATATGCCTTACCAGGTGAGGTTACATAATGTCTGAACCGATCATTGCTTGAGATGAAAACCAAGTTAGAACCAAATTTCAAGTCCTTGATATCTTCACCTCGCAGCATCTTGAGTTGGAGCTGAGCTTCAAACAAAGCCCTTGCCACTTCCTCATCCCCTGGCCTTTCTCTCAATAGCATTTCATAGTCTTGAATAGCAGCTTCCCACCGTTCTAACTACATGCACACAAAAAAGTCACAAAAGGGTCATTGTTACTGCAATGAAGTATGTATGTGTGTAGCAGAATAATTGAATCATAGCATAGAAATTAAAGTACCTTAGCATTGCAATCTGCTCTCCTTAACCTTGCTTTGCTATAACCTGGCTGAAACATTAGTGCGGCGTTACAATCTTCAATGGCTTTCTCGTATTGGGCAAGCTTAGAACGACAAGCAGCTCTGTTGCATAACAGAACTGAGTTGTGAGGATCATGTTCAAGTCCTTCGTTGTACACGCTACATGCTTCGGTGAATTTTGAGGCCTTGAAAAGCAAGTTCCCACTCATTCTAGCTGATGTTGCTGCTCTGGCCCTCCTTACCACTGCATTCACCTCTCTGTTTCCTGGATCAACTTTAGCTGCTTCCTGAGCTGCTGTCACAGCTTCCTCAAACCTTTTATACAACAATGTTCAATTCATCTTCAGATTCAGATCCAGTTAGCCTCAAAAAAGTAACAACATTAACATTACATATATACCAACCGCACGTTCCCGTTTTAATATTATGAATTATTATTATTTTAGAATTCATCATTCTCAAATGTGAACTTCTAAATACATAAATCAACAGAAGAATTCGTCAAACACATAAAAATGAAGCATTCTCACCAACCTGCCAGAGGCCAAATAAACCAGTGCCCTTATCATCAACAGGTAAGCGCTGCGAGCCGGACCAAATACCTTGGTACACCAATCAAGTGGAAATTTTGGCATATTTTCATAGATGGCATAAGCCTCTTGATATCTTAGGAGCTTCAGAAAGGCTTCAGTTTGTAAAGCATAGACCTGTCATACATGATCCATTTTTAATTAATCAGCATGAATCATAGCGGCTGTGTCCTGTGTATTTCTTGAGACCAATATTAATGCAAAGGGGAATTCTTGATATTTCAAATTGACAGAATTATTGGCCAATTGAAGGAAAATTGATGCAGAATCCAAGACTATTTGGGTTTCCGTAAGAAACCTCAAAAATAAAATGTTAGACCAAGGAAATGACTAACCTGTGGAGCTGAATCAGCACCTAAGGATATTGCAGACTGTGTTTCCCTTAGTATTTCACTCCATGCATTTACTTTCCGTGCTTCTATGCATTTGTTAAGGTGATTTTGAAGAGTCTGAGCTTGGAAAGCAAGTATTGAATCAGCACATCCTGTTGATTGATTCCAATCCAGTGCTTTTTCTGCTTCTCCCAACCTGCATTCAAATTTGCAATATTATAAGTAAAAATACCAAACAGAATACTATCATGATGCAGATCATATACTTAAAATCATTGAATAAAGCATTATCATCACTGAGTACCTGAAATATATTGTGGCCAAACGGTTGTGAGCTCTGACATAAGAAGGGTCCAGTTTGATAGATTCCTCACACTCAAAAATTGCTTCTTGAAGCCTTCCTAAGCCAATTAAAGCTGCACTCTTGTTGCAATGGTACGTTGCCATATTTGAATCAAGAGCAATTGCTCTGTCATACAAAGCCAAAGCCTCTTCAAATCTTCCCTGCTTGTATGCTTCATTTCCCATGGATTTCAACACCTCAGGGTCCACTTTTTTCTGCCTTGGACTCAAAAACTGTCCAAGCTCATTCCCTGTGCTGTTTCTCCTCATGATATTCCCCATTAAGCCTTTGCTTGTATTGGAGTAGGAAATGGGTGCAGAGTTCAACTCTGCATTTTTTGGCATGTACTCCACACTCTTTCTCCTTGGGGTGTTATTCACAAGCAAATTCCCAGTGAGCTTCAACTGAGACTTATTGTTCTCATTGCCGGTGCTTATCCTAGCAAGTGCAAGAGAATTGTCAGTGGGGTCTCTATGTGGCTTGCTCTCATGATTCTTGTCCTTGTTTTGTTGAACCTTAATGTGAGTTGAAATTGAAGTTCTAGGAGATGATGATGATGATGTTGAGCTTCTTGCAACAACATCCGAATGCCTTTGATTTTGACTGTTTCGGTATGTACTAAGTTGTTGTTGGTGAACAGAGGCACTTTTTCTGGCCGGTTTCTGTTCTGCACCACTCACTCTGTGAGGCTGAGTATCAGTAAAACTTTTTTTCGTAACCTTGGATTCTTCATTTGGGATGTTCTTTGGTTCTTCACTTTTGCCATCATCATCACTCTGCGGATTCTTCAAGGGTAGGGAGTGAACAGAGGCTTTTCTGAGCTTGTGGCTTTTGAGGTGGAGAATTCTCCCCATGAGGCCACACCCGAATTCATTGTTGTTGTTCTTTGCCTTTGCTGCCATGAATTGTTGTTGAAAAGGTTTGTGAAGTGCCACAGAAACAAAAACAAAATCAACCAAAGAATAAAGCACAGAAGCTGAAAGATATGTGCGAGGAAGCACTTTGTTATTGAAGAGGCTTGCCCTGTAGAAGATGTTTATATAACCCTTATAGTCTTATAGAGTGCCTTCCAAGAAACTACTTTACTTCTTTGACTTCTTTCCGCGGCTTTCGGTACTCAAAAAGGGCAAGGGTCGATGATTCAATTTCAAGAGTAGGGTAACATGATAACGTATGCATGTAACCAAAATTCATAACGTAAGTTCTGTGGTTAAACAGAGACCAAGTTTAAAGTGAAATTTCACAGATTTGAACATGTCAAAAGGAACTAAGATTAACACCTTACAGTGACAGCATCGGATTTAAAATCCTATTATTTGTGTATGTTGGTCCGATGTTACCTCAGCCTTTGATTCCGAAGGAGGTAATAATTTAATCACTGGATAATTAAGTGTCAGTGATGTCAATGGTAAAGAAAAATGTTATTTGTAGAATAGTTTGTGGGTGATATATTATTTTTATACTCAAGTTTGTTAGGATGTTCCCTCGTGTAGGACCAAGGACTCGAGTAGTTTAATTGACATTAAAATTGAAAGAAAAGGTTTGTTGGATTATTAAAATAAGGTTTGTAGCACCATCTTTAGGACCAATAGAAACATGTTAGCAAACAAGATAATCGTTTTATCAATTGCTACTAACCTCTTAGAACCTTCTTGTGAACTATGATTCAATCGAACATTTTTCTTTATATGTAATTAATTTTTATGTGAAGGCATATAACTATAATGATTATACAATCGACCAACCAGGTTCCTGTAGTTCATGGTAACTTAAACATTTACTGAAATACATTAGTTTTTTAATATAAATTTAATTAAAAATATCTAAATTTATAAAAGTGATAATATAAATTAGCCTTTGGAGGGATATTGAGGCCCTTAATTGTTCCATTTCATTTTCAGGTAATTTATTACTTTATGATCTCTCTTTCGGCCTGTGTAATAAAAATTAGGGCAAATATGTAAACAAAAACGGAGATATGTTTATTTATATTTGCATTCATACCAACTTCGGATGGATCTGTCATTTAGAATGGAACCTACTGAAGATTATGGGCAGTTTGATGTGAATGGATTTATATTCTGTTATGTCATAGTGTACTTGTGATTATAATTATTTATTATATAAAGTTTTTGTTCGGTTCAGGTGTCACATCTTTCTACTTTAACCAAATACTAACATTTTGACCTTTTCCTTACCTTATATTTAATACAAGTTCACCTAGTTTCAATTTTCAAACTGCAAAAAAGAACATTGTTCATTCACAACATAGTTTTATATTACTAAAAATATAACTCACAGATAATTAATGAATGATACAATAGCTTCCAAATTAAAAATAGGACCTCACTAATTGAGGTTATCTCTATTATTGATTAATCATATAAGGTTTGAATTTATCTTTTATGAATGTTCTGCTTCATTATATATCATTTTTATTTTTTAAGTCCATATAAAATTTTATATAATTCAGATTTTATTTAATAACATGTTTTTTAATATAGAAAAATACTTTTTTATTTTTATAACTTAGTATCTTAATTTTAAGTTTTAGGATTAAATATGTTTTTGGTTCTTTAACTTTTAATGAAAATTGGAATTAGTCTCTCCTCAAAACTTTAGACCAATTTAGTCTATCATCCTTAAAAATGCATTGATTTAGTCATTTTAACTAGATTTTGTTAAGTTTATTTGATGTTTAAAAAATGTGTTTCTCAACTAACATTGTAACGGAAATGTTCAAATGGTGTAAACAATCCAAATATTATGAAATACATTTGAAACATCAAAATAAATTAATAAAAATTGGTTAAAATGACTAAATATGCATTTCTAGGTCAGAGACTAAATTGGATCAAAATTTTAGATAAGACTAATTACAATTTTCACGAAAAGTTAAAGATAAAAAAATATATTTAATCCTAAATTTTATATCATATTATAATATATTTTAATACAATATTTTTACAAGATTCACATTTTAAATTTACAACTTTGTTTTGATCTACATAATGAAGATCTCTAATAGAATTTTATTTTTCTCATTATTTGTTTATATATGGTTAATGCATTAAAGGATTGAAATAGATTAGACGTAATTATAAGTTGTGTACTATACTACGTAAATAGAGTCTTGCTTGAATACCCGGCTCTAGCCGTCAACTTATAGTCTTGCTTGATTATACCATCAATCAACCACATACAAAACTAATGCATACATAGCACTAAACTTGCATATCGACATAGACTGTCAGAACTTAGAAATAATAGCCAAACACACAAAAATCGATTCCTAAGCTTGATACTCGGGTCCTGAGTAGGCCCACATAAGTTCAAAAGATACCTAGCAAGTCCAATAAAGGCTCACTCTATTAACCAGATAATCTGTGACTAATATTTTATAAATATAGGTGAATTCCAACAATTAAAGGTACACAATTCATTAATTTCCAAAAATGTGATTTGACTTTTGAGAGTTCTCGCTAACTGCTAACTTAATCGTCAAAATCCTTTATGTTAGTAACCTCCAAAATATTCAATCTAACAACAAGGCACGAAGACATATCTAACATGATGTATCAATCTAAAACAAATCAAGGATTAGATAAGAAATAATTTATGCTATCTGATATCTTCGATGAAGTTGGAAAATATATTTTCCTCATCACAAAATCAGTAAATGACCCAAAAGATTCAAGTTTAAACAAAGTAATTATTTAATGTTTAATCAGTGATATATGACGAGACAAAACATTGACCGTCTGATACGAAAGGGTGATATTAGTTACCCGAATCTATCACTTTAAGAATACATGTAATCTTCTAATTAATAAGCACAACAATATCCTTTTAAACCAATTTGTCAATTTAATATAAAAGTTCACTAAAAGTAGTTACTTTAAAATCATGAGAATATATTCACATATTTATCCATTTAAATTAAAGAAAAAGAATTGAAAAGAATTTGGTAGAATGTTACAAAACCAAACTTTTTTTTTTAAATGTTTTGAAATGAAAACACCTGGAATCCATTTGAATTTGAAACGGGGTTACAATGGTCACGTTTCGCCAAACCATGTCTTTAAAAAATAACCATGTTACTGATATAAACATTCATTAAGTTGGATAATAATGGTTTCTTATAAAAGAAATTAATGTGTAAGTATCTCTAATATGTTTTTATAATATCTTTTATATATAGAAACTCCAAATTGGAAAATTGAAATGTAATTTTAGTCCATCATCTATGAAACACGGTTGCATGCTTACTCTGACGGTGAGAAATGATGAGAATTAAACATTTTGTATATATTAGCTGTTAGCAAGTTTGGGTCCATTGAAAAACTAAAGCATGTTGTTAGGTGTTGATTCGTGATTATGAAATCTGTTGAAGCTACAATCACTGAGCACTTTTCCCAATTCAACTTTTGGATAGTTGTGAAACCAATCACGTAACTTTTGTTTCTTTTTCACCTCATCTTTCTATTGGATTTGACAAGAAAAGCATTTTTGCTAGGGCACAAGGTTGAATGAATCCTCATATTATTGAATTGAAACCATTTCATTTTTAGTACCCTTTTTGCCACCTTCCTGTCTATTCCATTTTGAAGGTTGGTGAAGATTCTTGCTTCTTGTTTTTATGTGACACGGAAACATGAAGGATTTCACTCGTTTTCATTAGATACGATTAGTGCTTGGGCCATCCATTGTTCCTACGAAATCAGAATTCAGATTTTTTCTGAACCATTTGTCCATAACTCTGCCCCCACCACCCCTCTCTCAATGATACACCCCAAACCCTAAACATATAATATATATATATATATATATATATATATATATATATAAAAGATAATACCAATTTAATATATATAAATGAATATAATTTTATCGATGAGATTGAGTTAAATTTAAAATTTAAAAATTATTTTTTAATAAGAATATGAAAAAAACTTGTATTTCTGGATATTTGTGGATAAAATCTGCAACGAATAAAAAATGAACATTATAAATGAATATCTTTGAGTAATGGGTACGGATACTTTTTATACTTGCATAACGGGATATACCACGTGGATACCCGTACTCGTTATACTCTAATTTAAATTAAAAAAATTTTAAAAATGATTAAAATATTAACACATTGATTTTGAATGAGTTATTTTTTATCAATTGGTTTTAAAAAAAATCTCCATTTTTCTATAAATTGTCATTCAACACTATTTAAATGGGTTATTGAACTTTGTTTGAAATTTATGAATATTATATATTATATTTTATATAAATTTATTGTTAAAATATATTATTAAATATTTTAAACTTATTTTTTTAAATACTCGTGAGTATATATGGATATTAAAAAAATATACGAATACACACATAACGAAAACTAACACAAATACGAGGAAGGATATATGGGTTAAAATTTATTTTAATAAAATTTAATGTTTGTGGGATTTATTCATTTAGTTGCTATCGGACCACATATCACAGTTTAAACCATTCACTTTCTAAATGCCTTAGGTTACTTTCTTTTTATTTTATTTTTCGTGTTCTTGAAGATTTATTTGCAAATAAAAAATAACACAAGAAAGACTGTTTTCACTGTTAGTTTGAAAATAAAAAAGAAAAACAGAGAAAACGAAGTGATAAATTATAATTGAATGTTGAAAAAGGAAATTGAAAGAAAAACTCAATTGGATGGATGGTGTTTTGCAAAAGATTTAGATACCATCAATAAGATTTTAGCTTTTTCTTTTTGTTGTGTTATGTTCCTTTCTACCGAAAATAAACATATGTTAGTTTTCAGAACACAGTTGAATAAAGTTGACAAACTTGTTTAGAATTTTTACAAGAAGTCGTTAGGAGACGAGCGTTTACTAGTTGAAAAGTTTTTAAAATATTTTTCGTATACAACTTGTTAAAGATAAGCAAATAACGGAATAAAAAGATTCTTAGCTTTCATATTGGTTCATCTTATTTAATTTATGTATAATTCTTATTAATAAAGCGTACAAAATTTTACTAAAAACACTTTTCACATATATTATTAATTTGACCTCTAACTTACAAGTACAAAATTTTAGCAACCTTTTACATCAGACCTACAATTGAAATACAAATTTAGTAACTTGGCGAACACTATAAAATTAATAAAAGAATTAAAAATAAATATAATTTAATATTATTATCAAGTCCACCAAGGGAATAGAAGTTTCTTGAGTCGACATTTTGGGAGAAGTCATAACTAACTTGTGGAAAAAGCATTGAAAAATATGAAATCCGAAAACTGTACCGTGAAATGTGTCCGTTGCATTTTTTCAACGAAGAAAAAATTCACACAATATTACTATATAGAACTTGTGTTAAGAATATTAAAAAATTGCTAGGGTAGTACGTTTAGTAAAAAAAATATTCATAATGTGGAATGAATTAAATTGGTTTTAAGATTTGACAAATATTTTCAACAAAAAGTAAGTTTTTAAACTGAAATGTTTTATGACTATTTTTTGTCAGAAATATTAATTTGACATATTTATTAATGAAAAATTATTCTTAACAACTTGGCGAACCTTATGGGTGAAATTATTACTATTTGAAAATCGTGAATATATTTATTAAATATTATTGTTTACAAAATAACGAATCTATTTTTTTTTTATTAAGACAGTATTTTGGGGAAATAAAAGGTTGAGTTTATTAAGATCTTCAAGTCATTGTAATGATTGTGCATTTAAAAATGATTTGATCTCATAATATAGTGAAATGTAAAAGGCAACATGTGAAGTGAAGGTTAAAAAATTATATCGAGCAAAAAAAGATGAAGCAGAGAAAGTATATTGTAGGATCTACGCAAATTATTTCAATAATGAAATATTTATATAATATCAATGAAATAGTAATTTTGGAAGATAAAAAAAAAAGTATATGAAAAACAAATGTTAACTATATTTACAATTAAGAATGTTAATTATCTCCATTAAAAAATTCACTAAAAATGAAAAAGGGTGTAAGAAATATTGAAGAGGAAGTTACGTAGTACTTTTAAATAATGAATTTTGTTTAAAAAAAAACGTGGGAATGGAGCTTATGCCGCAATTTTATTAAGCCTAAGCCCATGTAGATTTTTTATAAACATCTATAATTAAACTAAGCAACATGTGGTTCACAATTTAAACAAGTACTTAAAATCCATAACTTGAACTTATGTACCATATAACTAGTGCCAAATTTTAACAGGGATGAGATAGTCTCGTTAAATTTAACGTTTTTGAGGCTTTTTCTTTAAAAACAAAGTTAGGAACCAGTGTTGTTTATGAATAAACAAGGTATAAATATTCCATATAATTTAGTTACATATAAGATAAAAGTGGTATAGAAAACATGTAGGATAAAAAATTGTTTAAGCTATCTTACAATATTGAAGAATACTAGACATTAAAATCATTCTTAGTTTAAATATTATATTAACCCCAACACATTGATCAAAATGTGTCCTTCGTGTAGCCCGAATATGTTGAATTCATTCTATTCGCAGAAGGAAAACGAAAGTCAGAGAATTTTCAACACTAGAGAGAATAGAACATTTTGATGCGTCTTATTAATTCTCGAATAGTTTTTGCCGACAAAACCCAAGGAACAAGTAAAACACCATACACGTACCTATAAGGATAACATTATTACATGCATATATTTTCTGACATTATGAAAAGTAGTCAAACCTTTACGATGAATGAACAGTTGAAAAGTGTGTCGCAAAAATTCTTGTCTGAAAAACATCAAGAGAAAAGGCATGGCAGGTTGCATAGCCCCATGACCATTTTTTGTTGTTGAATAATTTAGAGATTTTTGAAGTTCAACCAAAGACAAAGGTGAGAAACAAAAGAATAAAGAGAGTTTTGTTGTCGTGTGCGTCGGTGTGAGTGAGATAATAATGAGTTGGTGTGTGTAATTGTTAGTGTTATAATATAGGAAGAGAAGGTAGGGAGGGTGGGTGACGAAAATGATTAAAAATATTATTTAAGATTTTGAATATTATGGGTTTTTTGATGACCATATGTTTGTTTTGGTGGAATAAAAAAGTAGTTGAATGAATGCATTAACGAAATGCATGCATTTGTGAAGTGTTTTCCTCTTTCCTATCTCTTTCGCTAAATTCCGATAACTCCAAGGAGTAGGTATGGTATGGGGTGAACGAAAACGCTGAACCCGATTGCGTGTGCAATGATTGCCATTTAATTTTTTTTTTCCCTTTTGTCATCTAATCTATATATAACTAACTCCCTAGTAGTTTAAATTTAAACAAACTTTATTCATTAAATTATAAAATAGTATATGTCTTTGAAGTAGTTTTCAGATATACCTTACTAGTTCTCGTTACCTATATATTATTAGAAAAAAATATGATGAAAGAAACATTACGGATTCTTCTTTTCAGTTTTGTGCTCAATTTGGCGCTAAAGTGTATTGTATAATATTTAGGTAATTCAAATTATTATATTTATTTTTAGTCTAAATTAAAAGAATTTAAATGGTTTAATTTTTTTAATAAAATCTTACATAAAAAATAGTATTATTCTTATAAGAAAGTTAACATTTTTGGTTGAGTTATAAATGAGATAAAATTTTCAATCTTTATGTGTGTTCATCGACTCAACTTGGTCTCAACCCGATTAAACTTGAGTTGGGCTTGTCTTAAGGTGGATCTGAGTTGACTTAGGTCCAACTAGGCCCGGGCTAAATCAAACTTGAGTGTCCATGTTGACTTGACAACCGGAGATAACTTAATGCAACCCGGACTCAAATTTACGTGGCCAAATATCGAATAAAGCTTACTTGACTGAAACTTAACCTGACTCCACTTATCTAAACTCGACTTGAGCCCATAAACTTAAATTAAATTAGGCTCGCCCAACTAGGGATGAAAATAGGGGGATGGGTGTGAGTTTGATAATCTCATCCCCATCCTCGAAGTAAAACCTCATCCTCATACCCAACGAAGTATGAAATTCTTGTCTCATCTCCATCGGTGAATTGGTATATGCATTACTTGTGCTTGTAACCAACCTTTTACTATTTCAAATACTAATTAAATAATCTTTTACAAAAGAATTTCATATATTATCACAACAAAGAAAACATGATATTATCAAATATCCAATGTCAAAAGGATACATATTTTATTTTTATGGTTTAAATACTATTTTGGTCCCTGTTTTGATTCAATTTGTTTAATTTGGTCACTTTTTTTTTTTGCACATTCAATTTGGTCCCTATTTTGCTAAATTATGTTCAATCTTTTCGCCCTTTTAATTGACGCCATTTAAATTAATAACGATAGAGTATACAAGCTGACACTATTCACATTACGTGGATTGTTTTAATTATGACAATTTGTGCTTTGTTCAAACAAGTTCCTATTTTAGTTAAGTTTGTTCAGTTTAGTCCCCCCTCCACTTTATGTCCCTCACTCTCTATTTCATAACCCTTCACCACTACCACCACAACCACTACCGTCGCTGTTGAAAATAATTTAATATAATTTAAAAAATATATAATTGAAGTATCATCCTACGGTTACTAATATTTTGATGGATTTTTAATGTGATGACACCAGTGCAGTAAGGACTTTTGGCCCATGTTGTTTTCGTAATTCTACCTCGATTTTAGAACCGAGGCATATTGGGGCGAGGCCAAAAGGGAGTGCCTTTTGGCCTCGGGTGATAACCGAGGCCATAGAGGCGCTTTTCTGCCTCGATTGTAGACGGACTGGAGCCATAAAGGCATTTTTCTGCCTCGGGTCTGCCATGAACCGAAACCATAGGTTCACAAAATTTTTAATTAATTTAAAAATTCCTAGAGCATTTGGCCTCGGTTATGGTAAGAACCGAAGCTATAGACTCCCTTTTTGCTTAGATTTTGGTAAGAATCGATGCCTATTATACTAGTTTTTTTCCCCTTCTCCTACAACCCACTCAATGTAATTATTGTTAAGATATCTTTAATATCTTACTTTTTGTTTCTATTGTTATTATTCTTCATATGTATTTTTGGGCTTAGCTCATATGTTCTTTATTATAAATACAGCCCCTATGTGTATTTTCTACACAAGGGAGATTAATCTCAATCCCTATTTTCTCTATATTCAATAATTATCAAACCATGTTCCTCGCACATCACTCCCACACACCTTATGGATATCTTTTCATCACCTTGAGGCATTCCTAGAAATGTTAAAGTCATTGAGATTCCTCCATGACCCATACTTTGATTCAAGTAACTCTTTTCACAAACCATGATCCTCCAATCCTAGTATCCATTTCCATTTGTCTAAGCATGTTGTGTTGAAGTTTCCTATGTCTCTTATGCCCAAACCTCAACCTCATTTGGTTTGCAAATGTTTTTCCACTTAACCCATGTTATTTTCCTAGCTTCAGACCCCAAACCCTCAACCTCATTTACTCCACAATATAGGTTTTTCTTGATAGCTTGTCTAACCAACCTTGTTAAGCCCTCCGCTATAAGAAGGAATAAGAAAGGTGTCATAGGGACCCCCTACCTAAGATCCCTAGTAGGAACAAACACCTTGGTAAGGCTCTCGTTAACCAGAATCGACACAACCGACGATTCCAAACACTCTTTAATCCACCCAACCCACCTAGCACAAAACCCTAATCTGGCCATCATGTAATATAAGAAATCTCATCTTACTAAATCATAGGCTTTTTTGTAATCTACCTTGACTATTGTCAACCTCTTCTTTTTAAGCCTACATTCTTCCACAATCTCATTAGCACCAAGATCTTAGGTAACACATTCTTTAGTCTATTAGCAAGGATCTTTGAGATTATCTTATACGTGCAACCAACTAAAGATATAGGCCTATAATCATCCATGCCTAAAGGGTTTATTTTTTTTTTTAGTACAAGTGCTATGAAAGAAGAATTACACCCGTTTAGTATTTTTCCTTCACTTTGGAACCATTTTACAATTTGACAAACATCACTCTTTAGGATACCCAATTATACTTTAAGAAGAGGAAATTAAATCCATTTGGACCTAGACTTTTAGTTCCACCACATTGGTTAATTGCCTCCTCTGTCTCTCTTTCAGATATGGTCGTCGACAACGATATTTTGACCTAATTAATTTCATGACTTTTGTGTTTGTATTATATTTATTATGTTGCTCAATGATACTAAATTTAGACTAGAGAAAAATTCCAATGGATTCAACCAAAAATAATACCTACGCACTATATTATACTCATCGTTTTAGATATGAGTACAACAAGTACTTAGCATTATGAATATCAGAGTTGATCAACAACCAAAAAAAAAAATTAAAATTATAAAAAACGTGAAAAAAAAATTCCATCACCAATTAGATAATGAATATGAATTTTAAAACGCATTCATTAAAAAATAAAGACTAATCATGATAACACGAGTTGATTATAGAAACCAATATAGTTCACAATGAGAGAGAATGAAGGGTATATGATAACTATATATCAGCTGTATATGTAGCTAGTTTTCCCTGATTTCTACAAGTATACGAAAAATGGGTTATTTTGACTTGCTAATTTTGAGTGAAACTTAAGTTTCTTATGTGGAAAGGCTAGGTAATATTTAATACTAATTATGCATTATTACATTGTACGCATCGATAAGTTGTTTGGAATAAAGAAATATTTTTAGTAGTATATATGCATCAAAACAACTTTGTGTTTCATTAGCAAACTTAAACGTTGAAAATATCATGCTAAAAAAAAAAGAGATTAAAATAAGTTTTAGGACATACTTTGAGAGGTTGCAAGAAAAATAAACTCAAATGATTTAAACTAATCTATAGTGAAACGTGATTGTGTTAAGGAAAACAAAAGCAAAAGAAAATGGTTTTACTATTTTATATTTGAGTTAAATTATGACACTAGAAAACTCACATTTAGATGTTGGTCAACAAATACTTTGGTCGAAGACCAAGTTAACAGTTTTTCTTCATTTTTAGTATATTTTATTGTTGAATTTATTCGAATGATTCCGATTTAGAATATGCAAGTGTGTGAATTAACAAATGCACATATATTTAAAGGTGGAAATCAGAATTAATCTAAGAACAACTTACCTTAATATATATTAATCACAACAACTTAACTTCTCAAAAAGTAATAAATTATAGAAAAAGACATCATTGCCTTTATTTCGTATAAAAAACTATATTTTATTACAATTTCCTAAGTTTGGTATTTTTTTATAAGTTCCAAATGCATATACTTTTGATATCAAAATTAGTGTTTATTTACGCTCTTATATTTTTTCTTTTATATTATGTTTTTTTTCAACTTTATTTTTAATTATTTTTATTATGGTTTTACATTTTTTTACCTTTATTTAATTTCATTTTCAAGTTTTAGGAAAGAAGTTTTATTCAAACAAAAATTTTAGTATTTAAGCGACACAAATCAAAGAACCCTTTATCAGAAAGACACTAATTTAAGCAGGTGTCGCACACAAAACTAGTTTGAGGGAAGATAACTCACTTAAACGGTCTCGAAAATGTTCAAATAAGAGACATGTGGTACAAGACAATAAATCAAAAGCATTAGGGTTATATAAACAATTTAATTGTTGGTATGTGACCTAAGATGTATTCTTTAAACCGCAAAGAAAATGACTAAAAACTAAAGAATTTTATAAATTTAAAACTATATATAATAGAAAAACATCTTGTTTAGAAAATAAGTGTTCAAGATTCTTAAGGAAGGTGATAATGGTATAGAAGTTTGTATTGTATAATCTTTCACATATCAGGTGATATCTTTCTTCGCTTTTCTTCTAACTTGAATTTGATATCTTTGTACTAGTATTTAGTTTGTGCAATAGGTAATTGAGTGTTTTCACTACCTTATAAATCTTCTTTAAGGGTGTTTCAAGACGTGTTTTTTTTTCTTAGTTGACTTGAATAGGTGTTTCTTCTAATTAAACATTTTCAAGAATTTAGTGAAAAATTCAACTCAAGTTGTTTGGATTAACTAGATGTAGATTCAAAATAATGAAACCAATATAAAATTCTTTGTGTGCTCTTATGTTTTATTTTTGCTTATTATCTTCAATATTTGTTGTTTTTTATGCTCATTAACAATTACATTGGATTTCTTGTTATCAACAATTTTAAGGTAAAGTTTTCTTTGAAATTTTAAAGAATATATTTTAACCAATTGACCCCCTTTAATTTTTGTTTTTAGTCATTCTTTGTTTTACTTATAACAAATCTTTGAGGATTGAATAGTTGAACTTTTGTCCATTTACTTGTTACAACAACAAATTGGTACGCTTGCAAAAGCATTGTCTTTAAACATGTCAAAACATTGTATTAATTGGTGCTCATTATCTTCAAATTTGATGTTTTTGGTGCTCATTAACAACTACATTGGATTTCTTTTGTTATCACCAATTTTAAGGTAAAGTTTTCTTAGAAATTTTAGAGAATATATTTTAACCAATTCACCCCTTTTGGGTTGTGTTTTTAATCATTCTTTGTTTTACATATAACAAATCTTGGAGGACTGAATATGATAATTAGCATTATCGTGTTTTTTTTTTTTTGCTTTTTTTATATATATTTTATTATTATCCTTTTAGATATTTCAGATTTTATTTTATAAATTTGGAAAAAATAAATATTTAGTTTATATTTTGCGGATAAGTGGAAATCTTTGAGATTTAAGAAGATTATCAATATAATCTAAATATTAAAAGAATATATCAACAAAATCAGTTATCCACCGAGTTGGTTACTTCAATTACAAATCATAAGCTTTGAGAATATATCAAAGATATGAAATTTTCAAAGATTAATATATATATATATATATATATATATATATATATATATATATATATATATATATAATATAATCTATATCTTTTAATTAAAATATAAATTTCATCTATATAAAAAATATTTATA
>Ga0099822_1004577_pt1 | contig 18021 bp, 9 predicted proteins | sample CowpeawhiteBW_FD_76839 | JGI IMG/M metagenome (GOLD analysis project Ga0099822, IMG submission 76839) | Root nodule microbial communities of legume samples collected from California USA - Cow pea white BW | ecosystem: Host-associated > Plants > Roots > Nodule | place: USA: California | collected...
AATAAAATGGAAGATGGATATTTTGTAGATAATATGATTATTTACATCGAAAAAAGTTAATTGAAAAATCTAATTATAATTCAATTTCCATGAGTTCAAAAATATGAAAAAATGATAGACATTGCTTTAGATTGTGTAATTTCTTTGATAATTATATATGTACTAGATTATGTATTCATTTTTATTGAATTAGTCACAATAATATTAAATATATAAATTTTGAGTATATTATTTTGACTCCCCAAAAAATTTTGGTGAAAATCTGTCATTGCCACCTCTATAGAAAGTCGAGAAACTATTAATTTATTGATTGTCTTAGTTTTTCAACACACGGGAGAAACACAACTAATCAAAGAGCATATTGTAAGTGGTCAACCTTGTCAAATTGAATCACACAATCTTTGTAGTTATTGATTGTCTTAGTTTTTCAACACACGGGAGAAACACAACTAATCAAAGAGCATATTGTAAGTGGTCAACCTTGTCAAATTGAATCACACAATCTTTGTAGTTATAGTTACCATTAGACCATAGTAGAATATCCTGTCCCAAATAATGTGTTAATTAACATACTCGCTTATATGCTACCTCCCCCAAAAATATTATTGTAGTTTGGACCCACACAACTTTAGCCTCCAATAGGGTTTGGATAAAATTGTAAATAAAATTACAATTGTTGGCTGTGAGGTTTGAACCCACGCGCACTTTTGTGCAAAAGATCTTAAGTCTTCCCCCTTAACCTCTCGGGCAAACCAGCTTTTTCTTTTATTAAATTGAAATTTTTTATGTGAAAATGTTTCAATATTTTAAATTACAATTATTTATCCACAAAATTGTAAATTTTTGTGAAAAAAATTACAAATTCTTTTTCGTACGAAAATTAAAACTACAATTGCTAGCTGTGGGGTTCGAACCCACGCGTACTTTTGTACAGAAGATCTTAAGTCTTCCCCCTTAACCTCTCGGGCAAACCAGCTTTTTGATTTTATTAATTTAAAGTTATTTTGATGTGAAAAAGTTTCAATATTTTAAACTATTGCCAACCAACCAATATGATAAAACTACTAATCTTTTACAATCTTTCGTGGACAAACTTGTAAATTTTTGTGAAAAAAATTGCAAATTCCTTTTGTACAAAAAAATAAGATTACAATTGCCGACTGTGAGGTTCAAACCCACTCACACAGTTATGTGCAGAAGATCTTAAGTCTTTCCCTTAACCTCTCGGACAAACCAGCTTTTTCTTTTATTAATTTAAAATTATTTTTATGTGGAAATATTTCTATATTTTAAACTGGGTTTTAACCCACACACACTTTTTGTGCAAAAAATCTGAAGTCTTCCTTTATAAAGTTTGAACCCACACAATCTTTTGTACATAAGATCGTAGAAAATAATAATTTCTATCACCTTTACCTTCCCATAAATCTCCCCTTCTTGTAAATTATTGTCAAACATGTGCTAATCTAATCCTAATTTTAATCACTTATCTTCTTCTTTAAAATCTATATGCATTTATGTTTCAGCTAGTAAATGTGTGTTCACTCATCAATCGACTAGTCTTATTAATAATTTCCTTCCACCAGCGTGTTAGTATGATTTTTTTTTACCTACTAAAGCATTCAATCACGCTATCCTTCCTTACCTTCAACCAATCCCTTTGATTCTGATTTTGTAACAGTATAGCTTATCATCCCTTACCTTGATGCCTAAAGCTCAATTTCTTTTCCAATAGTGAGATGTACATGCAGTAAAAAAAAATAATGCCAATTGAGATATCATATGCTACAAATGAATATTGTCGACAAGAAATGAATCTTAATTTTAGAATGACCAGCCCTTTTAATCTGGTCCATATAATGTCCTTTTCGAGAGTTAAAGGAAATGCATCTCAAGTACACCAATCAGTAGGTATGGAAGGATTAATGTCGGATCCACAAGGACAAATTATTGATTTACCTATTCAAAGCAATTTACGTTTACACCTTTATAATAATAACCAATCAACTCTATGTGAGATACTTCATCACCATATATATCATTCATCATTAATGTTACCATAGTTCCTTAAATAACCATTCTACCTTTCCATAAATACAAAAGTAACTTTAAGAGATTAATGTGATAAATTGTGAAACAATATGTATTCAATTTTAAATAACTATATATAATTAAATTAGTGTGTGTGTATATATATATATATATATATATATATATATATATATATATATATATATATATATATATATATATATATATATAGATAGATAGAGAGAGAGAGAGAGGTATATCTTATTAAGTTAGTTATTTCTAAAAGTCTCATATCGACTAGGAATAAGACTAATTTAGTATATAAATGGGTGCAAATCTCACCTTACAAACCGATTTTGTAGGGTTGAATTAGACTTGAAGTACACTTCTTAGCATGATATCAAAGCTATTGTTAAAGTTTATCCTAGTGAGATTAGTTGGACATATTGTTTCATCCCCTATCGAACCATTATCGGATCACCCATTAATGTCTAGTTTCACGCCTGAAATATACATACCTCGACGTGAGGGAGTGTTGAAAATCTCACATCGACTAAAGATAAAGTCAATTTAGAGTATATAAATGGGTGCAAACCTTAACTTACAAGCCAATTTTATAGAATTAAGTTAGGCTTCTTATTTTTGTGACAATTAGTTATATTTAAATTTTATAATCCTAATTAATGTGAAGGAATGTACTTAAAATCTTACATTAATTAAAAATATGATTAGACTAATTAATATATATATATATATATATATATATATATATATATATAATATTTAAGTGGCAACTTACATAACTTTAAGTAGTTATGCTTCGATTTTTAAAAAAATACATTAAATTACTGCTATTAACTAATCATTAATGAGATACTTTGATGAGATTCAATCAAATTTGTTCTTAAACTTAGATGCATATTTCATTTATATATTTTCACTTAATATTTTTTTTACACTCTCCTATTTGCAACACAACAACTTTGGGTTATAATTAGATTATTTTCATTTACTTTATGAAGAAACTTGTCTTAGAAGAGTTTTGATTTTTTAGGTTGTAGTCAAAGATGATTAAGATTGAATGAATAATAGAGGCAACAAGTGTAGTTTTCCATTGTTGTAGAGTAGAGGGCCAAAGTTTGGTTGAACAAATTAAAGTTTTCCAGCTATGCTATCAACACTTTAGCCACAAAGGAATTATGAGAGCAAATGGGACACTATGGTCCATGCAAACTAAACTCACAAACACAACCACATTAAACATTTTCTGAACTATTTCAAAAACATGAAAAGACCAACTCTTTTTCCACATATGTTCTTTGTTTCTTTGTCCTTTCTGTGTTCATTCTTCAAAAATACGATTCACTCGCCACTTTTCCGTGAAATAATATTCCGGAAGATTAACTTTTGCCTTAATTCCCAGACACAATATGCAGATTCATCTAATTATACACAGTCATAACAAAGTGGGTGTTTTCCAAATTTTGGTCCCTATATAGGGCTAGTGCCTTCTACAATTCCCTTACTTTATTCGCATTTTCTTCCTTTTTCACAAAGATTGTCCACCTTATTGCTTTTTTAAAATACCCTCATTTGCATAATAATCATTCTAGTAATGTGTGTATATATGTTAGTCACAAAAACACATATATCACTTATTGTTTTTTATATATAATTATCATATTATATTCTCAAAATGTTTTCACTCAGTAGTTTTTTTTCTTTTCAAATATTAATGTGTTTAAATTTTAAGGCTTGAGTGTAACTTTGCATATCACATTATTACTACAGCATTAAAATGTGAAAAAATTGGGGAAAAGGTACAATCAAGGGTGTGTTTCTTTTACATGTCTTTCACTTTCTTGGGCACATTAAATGTCAATCTCACTCTTATGGATCATTGACGTTCAAAGTGGTTGTTTACAAACTTTTTTATAGTTGAATGATTGAAGTTATTTAAATTGAAGCTAGGAACTTGAACAATGATGGAAAGTTACAAAATCTTAAAGATTCTTCAACCCAATACTTACTCTCCAAATAGTACTCTTAAGAAATTGGTTTTATTTAAATAATGGTCAAATGGTCAATGGTCAATGGTCAACTCAGGAGGGTGTTGCTTAGCATGTGAGAGGTACAAAATAGTAAAGCTTCCCACTTATAATGAAAGGTTATAATGTGTGCAACGTTTAAAGATATGATTGGTTGGAGGGTAGAATGGGGATTCCAATTTCCTCATGACCAAATCAACGAGGAAAACATATAACAATAAATTTGCCATTAAAGCCAGAGGAAAAAGAAATTGCATATAAATTGCTTATAATTAACAATTTCTACAATTAAAAAAATACAAATAATAATATTGTATTTTTTTTTCGGTGAAAATAGGAATTTGGATTCTTTGTTGGTTTTTTTTTTGTGATGTTCCTCTACTGTGTATTCATACTACATTAATTATCATTAATTTTGACATTTTAAAATATATTAAAAAATATATTTAAAATATCAACACAGTATATTTTTTATGCTCAGTAGAGGACAACACCAAAGAAACCAATACAAGATCTAGACTCTGAAAAAAAAAACAAAAAAACTAAGATGGGTTAATTGGAAGAAGCATTAAAAAGGTGTTTTAATGATTCCAAGTTGTGGAAGACTAATAATTGTAGAAAAATAAATGCTTACAATTTGGAAACTCCTTCTTTAACCCTATATCTTTACTTGTACAAACAACTTTCTAGGGTTTTCAACATGTTTCCATGTTTAGTAGTCAAAGCCTCAATTTTAGACAATCTAGGGTTCTTTGTTAGGTTTCCATCTTTAGAATTCTGAGTGATAGTTATTTTCTTTTGTCAGCCTTAATTTTTTTTTTATCAACTTAAACTTTAATATTTATTCGACTTATTTTTAAAATTATTTTCCCCTTTATTTTTTATCAATATGAATATCCTTAACATGTGTGATATGTAACTTAATAATTGACACACATGTTGTAAAAATGCATTTTTACTCTTGAGAAGTGCTTTTAATTTTAACCAAAACTAACCCTTAATTAAGTCACGTTTAGAATGAGTATATGATGATAATAATATGAGAATAAGTCCAAACCTAACTCACCAACAGCAAGTACATGCGTTGGCAATAAGTGATTTAAATGAAGTGTCATAAGTTGAAAAATTAATTCATATATAAAATTAAAACATATTCATTTTACCTCTTGAAAGATAAATTTAATTTTAGAGGAGTTCGCATCAATATTTAAAAAATTTAATTGAAAAAGAGTTAACATTTAATTGAAACTTCAAAACCTTACATCATATAAGAATTTTCCTTTGACATGTCTTGCTTTTATTCTATGGTTATGTTGCACTCTCCCATCACAATTAAGGTTTCTTGAAAATTTTAAGACCCTTCCAAGGCATATAATGTTTTTGTTCTCGTAATCGTGCATTTATTGATAATTATTATTATGTAAGTTTCTTTTAAAATTCAAGCCACTTAAAACTTGAACATTAAAGAATATGTTTTTTCTTTCGTGGAGTATTTATACACTAGTAGTTACTATCTTCATAATGTACTTTGACATGACTATAATAAATTAATCTTTAAATCTCATGCATTGAAAATAGAAAAGAATAGTGGGATACTATTACAATAATTAATTTCTATTAAAAAACACAAAATACATTTTAGTTGGGAATCTCATACCCAAAATTTAGAAACTGTAAATTGACCACTACCTTTTGTTTTTGTTTTTTTTTTCTATTTTGAACAAGTCATTACTTTTAGGTCAAGTTGTCCTTGTTTTGACGCGGTTTTATGCTTGTCACACGTTAACGGAGCTCAACAAAACTTTCCCACGATTTTCTTTGGATATGTTTATAAGATCATACCAATAATTAACCCATTTATAATCATTCCATTAATCCACAACACACAAGTAGCGAAGACAAGACATAATTTCAGATTACAATTTCCGAAGCAGATCTTGATACCCTCTTTACCTTTTGTAGCAAACACACAATTTGTGGTTCTCAACTCCAAGAATTCATGTGTTGGTGTCTTGTTACATTCGCAAGCCATGGCCACTTTGGCATAAAACGTATGATTTTTTTTTAGAATCTATGAGTTTAAGTTTTATTGAATAAAAATAAGAAAGTAGAGCATCACATAAGGATGATGAAGACCCATAAAATCATTGTTTTAAGATTTTGAGTTAAGAGTGGTGTAAATATTTTATGTGATTGAATTTAAATCTGATTGATGTTGTATTTTCCTATAAATTCCTATGTAAACCTAACATGTTTCACGTAATTTTGGAAAAAAAAAAACAACAGAGAGAGAAAATATCTGAACGACACACATGCTAAGATACGGAACATTGTCTGCCAGTTAGGGACTCATTTCGTATTCAACTAAAGAGTGGAGATTCACCTCTGTTCAATCTCTTTCGTTTGTGTCGTGTCTCGACTCATACAAATTTCTTTTTCACAAACTTATTCTATTATTCTCAATGCTTTTCGAATTGGAATGTCGTGAAATCTCTGTGTGTGTGCTTCGAACTTGCACCTCGACTGCATTTTAATCAATCAAGGACTTTGAATCCATTGAAGAATCAGATTTGCAGCAGTAAAAATTTGAACTTTTTTATGTCTTTAATCATTGAGATAGTTATAAGTTATAACTGTTGTATATTAATGACATGACTGAAAAAGTTTACCAGCAAGTAAAAAAATACACTAACGATAAAGAAAAATTATGTCTTTTTCTTTTATGACAGAGTTGATTATTCCAATAACATGTAAAATATGGCTATGGTTATGTATGGAAAGAGAAAAGTTGCTTCATAAAGGCCAAGAAGATTCTTTACTGCATAGGAAAATCGTACCATGCCATGCGATAACTCTAGTTTAAAACTCTACTTTCTGACTCATTTGTTTCCTCCATTCTCATACATCTACCTTCCTTTATAAATTTATACACATACTCACTTCACTCACTCGTTTAACTGTTTTTGAATTTCTGCTGCATAATTTGGAACCTTTCACTGTGCAAAACTTTGATGTCTACACCCTTTGAACATGATTACATAGGCTTAGCAGAAACTCCATACATGGAGAAAAGCTGTGATAAGATATCATCTTCAGTTTCATCCAACCTTTCATCTGAGGATGAGAACAGTTCATCTCTGAACTTCAAGGAGACTGAGCTGAGGCTTGGTCTACCAGGTTGTGAGTTTTCTGAGAACAAACCAGGAGCTGCAGGGATTTCTCTTTTTGGCAAGGATTTGCAGAGTAGTGGCTATTCTGCTTCCTCAATCCCTTCCAATAAGAATCTCAAAAGGGGTTTCTCTGATGCCATTAGTTCCTCCTCATCCTCTTCTGGGAAATGGATTTTCTCAGCCAGTGATGCATCTGGGGATGATTTGAGAAATGGGTGCAACAAAGAGGTTGGTTTGGTTCCTCACTCTGAGAAGCCACCTCAGGTTTCTGCAACAATTGAACATGCCACTGCTCCTGCTGCAAAGTAAGTTTTCTTTTCCTCACATATTTATGCTTTACATAAACGTTTCTGATAAACTTCTTCACAAGGTTCAAATGATTTGACTTGTGTTTTCTTTCTGATAGACTTTGTTGAAAACATTCGTTAATGCATTAAGTAGTCCACTGTGTACTTGTTTAAAGATGAAGTTTTTCATGAAAATTCAATTAGTGGCTGTTGATTTCTATTCTGGGGTTATTTTTTTCTGTTTGATTATTGATACTGTGTTCTATGGGAACTTTTTTGTTGCAGAGCACAAGTTGTGGGATGGCCACCAATTCGATCTTTTCGGAAGAACACAATGGCTTATAATATGGCAAAAAGCAACACTGAAACTGAGGAGAAATCAAGAGTTGGTTGTCTTTATGTTAAGGTGAGCATGGATGGTGCCCCTTATCTCAGAAAGGTTGATCTGAAAACCCACTGCAACTATATTGAACTTTCTTCTGCTCTTGAGAAAATGTTCAGCTGCTTCACCATTGGTATGCTATAATGCTACTCTCTCTCTGTCACATTCATTATGTTTAATTCAATGCTGTGAACAAAATTACAAAATTTGTGTTGCTGAAATCAGGTCAATGCAGTTCACGTGGAGTTTCTGGGAAAGAGGGATTGAGTGAGAGAGCTTTCAGGGATCTTGTTGATGGCTCTGAATATGTTCTTACTTATGAAGATAAAGATGGGGATTGGATGCTAGTGGGTGATGTGCCTTGGGAGTAAGTTCCCTTTTTCATTTTGTTTCTGATTCATTACTCAGTAATCTAGATAGCAAATATGTGATTTAGATAACAAAGTTTGTGTTTGATCGTGTTTATTGACCAATGTTGTTATTAATACCGAAATAAAAATACTTTCCAGGTATAGTCGTGAATTGTAAATATACACATCCTACGCGGATCTATATTAAATTTTTGTTTCATTTATTTTTCTATCCTTATTTTTTTATTGTCTTTGTTTCTAACAATTGCAACACTGTAGGATGTTCACTGAGTCGTGTAAGAAATTGAGGATAATGAAAGGTTCTGAGGCAATTGGATTAGGTATATCTTTCACTGTTATAAATTTTTGGATACTGGTATTTTAACACCACGTTTATTTTTACTATCATTTTACATTATTTTTCATTTTTATTCACTTACTCTTTTTTATAGAAATTCACTTACTCTTTTTTTAGAAATATAAAAGTTAATTTTTATTAAAACTATTTTATCTTTATAAGAGTTGTCAAATGGTATCAAATAATTTTTTTTTTCTAAATTTTTAAACACTTTATACATATGTATGATGAATATGATACCTTTTTTATAGTTTAAATAATAATGGAAGGTTAACTAAAAATATGTGTTCAATTTGGTTGCAGCTCCAAGGGCAATGGAAAAATCTAGGAGCCAATACTAGTGTAGAAGATTCTGGTCTACTATTTGGTCTTCACAGAAGCATATAAAGAAGGATTAGAAGAGAATTTGAGTCTATAGTTTCTAGTTTGTATTAAATAAAACAAAAACAAAACGCGTGATGTAGCGTTTCAGTTTTTGTGCTTTTGGACACTGATAAGTTTCAGTTTCCTTGTGCATGTAGAATATGAAATATTTTGCTGTTTACTCACACGGTGCACTTTTTTTCGGATTAATTCACGTTAAATATAGAAATGAGAAAGTTAAGAATATCTGAGTTCGACTTGTGAATTCTTGTTACTAAACTATTATGTATTTAACAGCAAATTGTAGTTAAGAAATTATTGGTACAAACTTTTAGATCCATTCAAGCATCAACTACATTTAATAAGGTGTTGTAAAAGCAGAAAATTTTTCCCAACTATCTCGGTCCAACATAAATTTTAGGATTAAATATATTTTTCTTCTTTAACTCCCAGTGAATTTTGGAATTAATTCATTTCGAAACTTTAGATCAATTTAGTCATTTATCTTTCAAAATACGTAAATTTAGTTCTTTTAGTCGAATTTTAAAAGGTTTATTTGATATTTCTTATGTATTTCAGAATTGTATTTAAGTCAAATATTATTATGAAACGCGCTTGAAATGTCAAATAAATTTAACAAAATTTATTTAAAAAGACTAAATTTACGTATTTCAAAAAATAAATGACTATATTGGTTCAAAGTTTTAAAATAGACTAATTCCAAAATTAACTAAAATTTTAAAAAAGAAAATATATTTAATCCTAAATTTTATTCGGATGACATTGGTTTAATTATATATATATAAATATCACACTTTAATGTTTAAGAATAAAATTTGGTTTCCGAAAAAACTCAATTGTGTAGATCTAATAGCAAAATAGTCTTAATTCAGTTACCGAGGACTGAAAATTTTCGGTATGATATTTCAATGTTTATAAAAAAATGAGAACAAATATATTTTGGTATGTAATTTAAGTAATAAAAGAATTGTATTATTAGAAAAATATTATTTTTTTTATATTAGGTAATTTTTTATTAACAAAACTTTATATAGAATTAAATGAAAAATAAATAGAAGAAAAGTGAACAAATTAAATTAATTAATCAATTCATATCTAAACAAATAAAATTGAAATAAAAAAGTCTTAATTTGTTATGGTAATTTTAAATAATATTTTTTTGAAATTAATGAAAATATGATTATGTTGGTTGTAATTGCTAATATTTTTTTAATTTGTTATATACCTTACTTTTTAAAATTCAAATATGTATTTAATTTTAAAAAGTATGAATACCTTACAAATTTCAAGTGATGACTAAGATGAGTAAATTTTTTTTTTCATTTTTGTATAAATAAATTTTGTGATTAATAAATAATATTGACAAATTTGACTGTTAAATATGTGTGTAGTATAAAGATCGTAAAAGTGTAAGATTTAGAGATAACAAATGAACTTTGTTACGTGGTATTTAAATTTGTTTGGATTTTGATAAGATATTTTGTATTAATTGGGTACGAATATGACAATACTCGTCTCTATTAAAATATCTATCATATTTTTGTATTATTTTTTTCCTATTAATTTGTAACTTATCTTTAATACACAAATTTGATATTTTTTATATATAATTATTTGATATTTATTTAATTATTATTATTTGACATTTATATAATTATAATTTTTTTAAAGTATTTAATATTAAGAAAATATATGTACCATATTGATATTAAATATATGTAATATCATGTTTTATTTATTGTACTTTTTTATTTTTTATAAAAAACAGTAAAAAGACAAGTATCAACACAAGTATATTAATACCCATTTTCCATGAAAATGAAACAAAAAATTATAACAATTAAATATGCAAATGAAGATTTTGATAAATGTTTACTTGAGAGGAGAAATGGAACTCAAGCCCACACTTACATTTAGAACTTAAGTCTAATGTAAGTCTACATAAAGTAACACAAGTTTATGTTATTAATTTTTGTAATATTTTTATTAAATATTTATCGATATCAATTCATGACTATTATTTTCGTAACTAATAAAATTATGCAAAGTTCTTTTCATATGGTTCACACTTTATATGAATAATTATTAATATTAGAAATTTAAATTAAACATAAAATGTGCACACTTAATTGTTATTTCTTTAAATTCATTTTTTTATGTTCAATTTTTTATAAAATAAATAAGCTTTCTAGCAATATAGATTATTTTAACCAAAATTTATTACATAAATTATTCCAAAAAAAAATCATTTCTCTTTCTCTTTTTCAAATACGATACCAGAAACGTGTTATTTTAGTTTAACATAGTTAAGTGTGGTAAGTGTAGTTGGAACAATGTGCTCTACGAATAAAAACTATGTTGGATGGTACTAGTTGAGAAAAATTTTTGTTAAAGAATTTTCATGTCTATATAATCGAAGTGATGGTGTATTAAATTTCAAATAAATTATTTCAGTTTTCTCACTTCAATTAATTTTGGAGGAATTTGAATTAAGAGTCAAACATTGGATTGGAGATGAAATATATATATATATAAAATAAAGTGTTGAGGCTCATTAAGTATACATACATATAAAATAATTTTCTTTTTATGGATCCATGATTAATTGATATTGCAGAAACTACAAACAAAACTAATATAATTTATGAAAGAAGTTAAAAAAAGACTATAATTAAATTTCATCTATTTCACTTGGTTGTATTTTAGGTTAATAAAAACATATAACATGAAATCACTAACATCGATACAACATACCAAAGTCATTCTCAAGTATAAAATTCACAGTAAAAATCTCCTCTAATATTGATTCCTCTAAGCGATTTCTGTATATACACATGAATCTACTATCAGATTTTCTGCAATTTAGATGTAAAGTCTTGTCCTCTTTTTCTTCATCATGATCTAAAAGGACGTGACTCTAATGGTGTTTGTTTTCCCTAGCTTCTATTATTGCAAGTTTACATTTGAAGATTAATAATTCCGACTTTCTGGGCCTCACCACCACCTTTTCTACATTTGGGACAACCATAAAGTCCTAACCGTCCCATCTTCATGTAATTCAACACTCTTCACACTTTGCATCAAGGAAAACAAAGCATTTCTCAGACATAATTGTTTATTTTTTCAGATTTCTTTCGCAAAAATAAATGATTTATTTCAAAAACAACCAAAATCAAACACACTTTGTTGCTATAATTTCATTTCTAGACAGTGATAGTCACATGTTAGTCAAATTGGATCTATCATCATGTATTTAACAGCTAACTATTGGCGTTTTCCCTTTGTTCTTGTCAACACAGTAAAACCTAAGCCACTCTTCCATTGTACTAAACCACTGAATCATTATTCCCATGCAGAAGTTGAAAGAAGGTTGGATATTTTTTCTGTGCATTAATTCAAAAGTGATTTACGGTTTAGAGTTTAAGATTTAAGTATTAGAAAAGAAAAAATTACGATAAGAATTTCTTCTCAATCATAAATCGTTTAGATCGTTAACTGATGAATCCTTGTTACACAGAGATAATCTCTGTGCTGGTTCTCAATACTAAACCTTTACAGCACACCACCAACCTCTTTGAATTCTCACCAAATTAAACAGTAGCACACTTTACAAATAAATTACAAGAAGCAAAAGCATACAATAGAAAAAAAAGCAAGAAAAGCAAGAATTGCTTTTTCCTACTTTTATTATCAAGAAGCATGAATTACACAGGCCATGATTTCTCAATGAAGTCAAAATTCAGAGGAAAGAGGTGCATGGTCAGAGCGAATGAACACATTGCCATAGATGAGACCAGCCAAACCACCACCAATAAGAGGTCCAACCCAGTAGATCCAGTTGTCATGGAAGTCACCACTCACAACTGCAGGCCCAAAGGAGCGTGCAGGGTTCATCGACCCACCAGAGAATGGTCCTGCTGCTAAAATATTCGCACCAACAATGAAACCAATGGCAATGGGTGCAATGGTGCCCAATGAACCCTTCTTAGGATCAGCTGCTGTAGCATACACAGTGTACACCAAACCAAATGTGATTATGATCTCTGTAACAACTCCTTGAACAACTCCAACCCCAGAAGCCACACTGTGGGTTGGAATTGCCTGCCAACAAATAACAACAATATCAAGTGAAACATGTTTAAGAAAATTCGCTATGATAGATTTTAATTTGGCTCTAATACCATGTTAGAAGTGGGTTTTAAGCCTAACTTAACCCCAGAAACCACACTCAAACAATTTAGTTTGTTAGAAGTAGACTTTAAGCCTAACCCGATATCGAGTGGAACAGAATATTCAAGAAAATTTGCTATAATAGATTCTAACTTGGTTTTGATATCATGTTAGAAGTGAGTTTTAAGCCTAACTCAACCCCACAAAACTGGTTTGTAAGATAAGGATTGCATCCACTTATATATTTTGTTAATTGACCTTATCTCTATGCGATATGAGACTTCTAACATGATTTCGAATCTGAGAGACTTTTTCAAATCGACTTACCAAGCCTCCTGTGACATAGCTGAGAAGAAAACATGCGACTATGGAACCAAGAAGCTGTGCAATCCAGTAGAAGATGCCGGTGAGGATGGTGATGTGGCCACCAAGAGCCAATCCAAAAGTCACGGCAGGGTTGACATGGCCACCAGAGATGTTGGCACCAACAGAAACTGCAACAAAAAGTGCAAAACCGTGGCAAATAGCAACCGCCAGTAACCCAGCAGGATCAAGTGCTGCATCTGATGTCAACTTACCTACAAGTGAAGAAAAAAAGCCAAACATGTTGAAACTAAGTAAGCACCAAAAAATTGCAGACTTCTACATGGTGACAATTCAAAATAAAAGCATCCTATAGTCAATTACAAGCCAAAACAAACATTGTTTCATCGGTTTTCACTTGTTTTTAAGGTTGTTTTGTGTTTAATCATGGTGAAACAGCTTCAGCTACTTGAATGGGAGTGGTGGGGTTGAGACAGAGATCTTTGATTCAATTTTTGCTGTGAAGCTAGAAAACTAACCATAGGCTATGGCTGATCCAACACCGGCAAAAACAAAGAGCAAGGTTGAAATGAACTCTGCAATATAGGCCTTGATTGAGGTTAAACCGAAAGAATCATCCAAACGTCCGAAGGCAATGCCACCCATCTTCAGAAGTTTCTAGGGGAACTGTTAAAAATAGAGATGAGGATAGACCAGGAAATGTTCCAAACAAGAAAGGTAGTACAAAAAGCTTCTCTGTTGGGGTTATATATATATATGCAGCAGAAATTATTAAATACAATGTTATTTTAAGGATAAAATGTGTTATATATATGTTTTAACCTTTAATCTGTATGTTTTAAAAGCAAAGATTTTAACTTTTGCTTAAATGTGATGTATTTCTTTCGTGATTAGCTTAAGATAAAGTGTAGAAACAAAAATAAACATTATCATTTTTAAAACATAGGAACTAAAACTAATCTTATCATTGTCTTGTACTACATTCTACTTTTAATTTAAATAGTTGATGATGGATCCTTTTAAAAATACTAATAAAAGATGATTTCTTCTCATAAGAGATTGATTGACTTCAGTTCTAATATATAGTATATAAGATTGAGATAATCTCGACTAGACTCAAACAAGATAAACATAATCACCAATTATGTCAGGATAACCGACTTCGTATTCACTCTATAGGAGTAATATTGAATCATTTTAACATTACAAATACAACATTCATCGATATTTATCGGAAGATCTAAAACTTCTTAAGATAAGTGTGGTATAATTAATCTACAATTGACTTGAACATGGAAAGAGTAGTATTCAATCCCTAATTTTACCATAGAACATTCATTTATATTTATCGGATGATCTAAACCTTCCTAAAATAAATATGTTATAATTATGTACAATGATTTGAGTATCGGAATATTTGTAGTTACCCATCCTCTATGGTTCATTCAAGGGCTATGAAAGAATATCAGGGTTATAAAAGAACATCTCGGTAATAAGTCATGGTCATATAAGACAATTCGGTTCCATACAAAAGCACAATCCAAAATTTTAAGACACTAAATTTGACAATCTTAATCCTTATATGATGTTTAACTTTTTCATGTTCAATATAAAAATTTAGACTCACAGCAGTTAATACCATTATTTTAGTGTGTGTTGTTTGCATGATAAAAGGGATGGTTATGTGAGACATATCCATGCACATATCCAAGGAGTTCTTTAGTGGCAAACTTAGCTGTCATTGGCATACTTTAATAGAAATGTCCGGAAGCTAACGAATGATTCCTCCATGTGAGAAGGAGAGAGAGTGGTAGAGGTGATGTTTGGTGGTGGGGTAGATTAATGTGAAGGAAATAATCATAAAAGAAAAGTAGGAGAGTGGAGAGAACATGAATAGCTTTGGGCCACATATAGCACCGCCCATGCTCTAAAAAATACCAGAGAGGTTGTGGAATTTCAAATTCTTGGGTCTTTAAGTTTCTGAGTAATTAATGTATCACATATTGGTTGTTTAGGCCAATGTCGTGGATAACTTGTCGGCCAATTAGTGCTCAGCAAAGAAATCATTTTGACTTTTTCCAGCTTCTGTCAGAAGCTTTTCTTTTTCACAAGAAATGTTTGGTTAATTATGGCTATGAGATCATTAGTTTATAATCAATATTGTTTATGTAAAAACTTTTACCTCATAGATCGATGCTAATTGTTAGAGTAAAAGTTAATAAATGTATCACTTATGACAATTTTTGGGTTAATTTATCAAAAGAGGTTAATTGCTTTTTTGATATTATCAATTTGGATCGATTTTTAAAAAAATTATGAATATAGGTTAAGTCGTGTTTGGTGTGCACGATTTTATTTTGAATTTTTTAATGTTATTGGAGACTTCTTCGTATTGTATTGAAATCGCCAATATGAAATACAACTTCATTATTTTTAAGATTGAAGTCTCCCTTAACATATTATGTACAAATTAACTTATATCCGTAATTTTTTAAAAAATCGACCCAGAATTATAATATAAAAAAATTAACTCCCTAGTAAATTAATCCGGTTTTTGACCGGATAGCCATGTAAAGCTATCATATTTTGTTAGTGTAGTATAAAATATTTTCTCTTTATATTTATCTTATCTGCACCAACAAACCCTTTATTAATCATTTGATGTAATCAAAAGAGAGAAAAAGAATCACTTTTGGATATCTACACGTAATTATTTTGTCCTTTGGTATTGGCCAAAAGTTGAGCGTGAAGTGGTTGTTGAAAGCCTATGCTTTGAACACAAATAATTAAAAAAAAAAAAAAAAAAAAAACTATCCAAGACCCTCATCACTAGTAGTAGAATGGTTTTGTTTTCAACAGAATTTAAAGTGCCATTTTAAAACAAGTGACTTAAGTTACATAAACCGTTTTCTGCCATGCTCAAATTTTCCAGATCAGACACAAATTTAAGTGAATGTCTCATTTAGTGTCTCCGATAAATGTTAAAAGTTTCGAATTCAGTTTTTTTTATTGATTTTTTTTTATTCTCGTCTGTTGAACATTAAAAATATAATATGTTGTTATTTTAAATATCTTTTTAATATATCTTAAAACGTTAACATTAGTGATAATTAGTGTATTGTGAAGGCATAATAGAGGAACAACATAACAAAATCCAACAAAGAATCCAAATTTGAAAGTTTCAGATTAATTAGTGATAAAATCAGTTTACAATAAATAGATGAGTGAAAATTTTACTTACAAGTTAATTTTGTGATTTTGTAAAATTGAGTTAGATTTAAAGTTATTTTTTTAACTTTTATTAAAATCATAATTTAAAGTTTATCTCAGTACAATTTATTATTTGTTCGGTCTATTATATTATCAAAAATGCTTATCATTGTTTTTAGATTATACGATCTAAAAAGCATTTTCTACTTTGAAAAAAAAAACTTTCAAATTGAACTATTTAAAAGTTTTTTTTTTTTCTTATAAAAGAGTTAACAAAGAGCGTAGGGACCAAAAGGACTTTTTCAAGAATGCACTATGAATAAAAGTATTTTTTTCCTTTTACACACCCCATAAGCACGAAAAAATAATGGGGTGCAAGAAGAAATATCCATAACAAGTAGATACATTTTGGGTCTCAAAGGACCCATTTTCAGGCTTTTCAAGTGAGTCCAAATAAAATAAAAAACTATTCTCCTTCGTTTTTTGAATGACACTAGGTGAAAGAGTATAAATTATAAGAAACTTTGCATAGAAAGAACCATAACATAAAATAACTAAGAAGTGTTTAGTTTTTCATTCATTTGTACGAACCCTTATTTTTCTTCTGCAAGTAAAGACTTTTCCTTGGATTACGACATTATCCTCTCAAAAATTTTGTTGAACAAAACAGTGGTGTTGGTGATCTCTTTCATGGATCAAAATGTGAAGAATGAAAGATACAATATTTATTTGCGTAGAACTATATAATATAAATGTTTGCTTATGTTGACAAATGGAAATAAATAAACATTACATCTTTGATTGGGTAGGAAGTGAAGGAAAGTAGTTTTGTTAGTGAGTTTGTTAACCTAGAGTCTTCATTTTCTTCTGGTTACCATCTTCAACTACCATATGTCAAACCACTTCCATTTAAAAAAAATCTTTCCTTTAAAAAAAGGAGCAGGTTAACCCCTCCTAAGAAGGGACGGACTACAATATCTAACTCGTTTATTGGTGGCGGGCCAGTCCGGCTCAACCCGTTTTTGGCAGACCATAGGCAGGCCGGCCTCCCGATTTGTCACTCCTAATTTAAAGTGGTTTAAATACCTTTTCTTTTTTCATTTTTTGAGAATTATAACCAATAGTCTCATCTCGCATAGAAACTTAAGTATAAAACGGTTTAAATAATTTTTTCTCTATTTTTTGAGAATTTTGACGGTCAAATTTTAAAATAGACAGATACTTTATATATATATATATATATATATATATATATATATATATATATATATATATATATATATATATATATATATATATATATATAT
>Ga0099822_1004579_pt1 | contig 18015 bp, 11 predicted proteins | sample CowpeawhiteBW_FD_76839 | JGI IMG/M metagenome (GOLD analysis project Ga0099822, IMG submission 76839) | Root nodule microbial communities of legume samples collected from California USA - Cow pea white BW | ecosystem: Host-associated > Plants > Roots > Nodule | place: USA: California | collected...
AAATAAAATAAAAAAAAAAAAAAAAAAAAATAAAAAAAAATAATAAAAAAATAAAAATTTTAAAATTTTTAAAAAAATATTTTATTTTAATTTTTTTTTTTTTTTTGTGAAAAGTTGTTTTTATGATATAAATGACACAATTTTGTAGTTAAGTCATTTATACAATTTATTTTACTGTTAGGTATCTTTTATTACACTCGTAACACCAGTAATAGCAAACATCGCAATGAGCATCTTTTAATAGTAAAGGGTACTTTAGTCATTTCATAACCTTGGACCAGCATATATCCCGCACCGACTACAATGAGTATCCGAATTTACTATATTGCCCTTCACATGCCTCATTTGGTTAGCGGGAATCTCACTAACTAATAACTGTCGCTGATAATCTTTCTTATTTTTGTGCCAATCCCTCTTCGTCTCATAATTATTATAAACAGTTTTTTTTTTAATTAATGTAAATATATAATTTATAGTTACAGATTCGATATTAATAAGTTACAACAACTTAATTTGTCCTTAAAAATAAACGAATACAATTAATCCTTATTATTTATTATTTATTTATAATAACGAATCTCTACCCAAAATTTAAGTAATTATTGTTAATAGAGTGTTATATTATTTTAAAAATGTATATAAAGACGAAATACGAGTATGATAAATTTTGAGTAATAAAATTTAAAAGAATATTTTTATAAGAGAAGCTTTAATCTTGAAAAGGAAAAAGAAAATATTCCCCAACATCTTGGAGAGTGATGAGAATTACAGCAAATATTTATCTATAACAATATGCAGTATAACAATATGTAGAAATTCTCATGTGTCTAAATTTCAAAATATTAATTTTATTTTTTAAAATATAATTATTTATTAAATTTTTGAAAATTAATTATTATTTTTATAAATTTATTTATTAATAATTATTTTCTCATTTTTTTATATATTTTATTTTATTTTTAATAAATATAATTATATTTAATATATTAATTTAATAATATTATATTAATATAAAATTATGCATATTTAAAAAAAATGTGTACATGCACACTAGTGATCAGATTAGAAAAATGAATGTGATTTTGTAATAAAAGAGTGGGGAGCATTGAATTTGGGAAGAGGGGTCCATTAATGGAGTTAGGGCATGGTCCATTGGAGTTGTTTTGGTGCAGATAACATAAGAAGGAAGGAGGGAGTTTCCACATGTGGGCACATGATAAGGATGGTGGATCTACTACTACTATTGCCACTCAGTATGTGTGATTAGTCCCACACCTTCAAATTAATACCGTCATTATTTTTTGACGGTGATGGGCCAAAGCAAGTTACATCTTGCCGTTGAATTTACCCTCATTTGTGTGTATGATAGACACAAGGCCACAAAATCTTCCCCCATGGAGAATCCATCTAGTAGGACCCTACCCACTATTACTCATTTTTCATGTCCTACTTCTTTATGTCACAGAAAATGACGCCAAAATCTCTTTGAAACAAATTCGAATTCACTTCTGCTCAATCATAATATCTACATTTACGTCTGCTTTTGCTCACAAAAGTTGAATTAGTAAGTGTTGAATTTGAATTTGTTTTTTCTTTTATAACAGATGATGTTTGATTTTTATCTTAGATATTTTTATTGGTATATCGTTAAGGTTAAATATGTTTTTTAACTTTTAATTTTTAGTAAAAACTGAAATTAGTCTCTCTAATAAATTTTGAACAGATTTAGTCTCTCAATCTTGTAAATGTGTGAATTTAATCATTTTAACCTAATTAAAGAATTAAATTTATGCATTTTTAAAGATAAAGAACAACATTAATTCAAAGTTTTTAAGAGGAACTGATCCCAAATTTTATAAAGAATCAAAAATATATTTAACCCTTATTGTTATTTCATCATGGTTATCGGTTGTTTAGATATATTTTTTTTTTCAAATTCACCATTTAAGTTTTTGTTGTTAAACTAAATTATAAAGAATTAAATATATTTTAAATTTCTAAAATTCACACAAAATTAAAATTTGTTTGTATCTTAAATTTGAATAGGTTTTGATATTAAATCTAAAAAATGAAAGAATGTAATTCTCGTAATCCAACTCTATTAAATTATTTTTACTTATCAAATTTGTTTTAGTAGTCCGTTTGTTACTATTCTAACATTTTTTAGTTCAAATGTAATTAAAAATATTATTTAACAAATAAAAAAATTAAAATTATTAGTTTATAAGAACCGCTTCTAATAAATTTTAAATTTTAAAATTTAAATATCTATCGAAGTTTAAAAAAATTATAATTTCAAATATAAATTTACGTAATAAAAATATATTTAACCCAATTATAAATATTTAACCTTTATATTTTACGAAAGTTATATAAAATATCATTCTTGATAAATTACGTATACAGTTTAATAAAGATATTATTTTACATATTTTTTCTAAGATATGAAGACAAAATATTTTATAATCTAATTTAGAAATAAAATATAAGTTTTATAATAATTTGTAAAAATAAGATATTTATCTAGTTATTTTATTATTTAATTAGAAGGCAAGTTAATCATGTTAATAATCAAAGTATATGTATCTTTAAAATAAATCGTCTCAACTTGAATTTTTAAAGAAAAAATAATACTTCTGAATTTGAAAGCTGAAAAAATAAAATAAAAAAACAAGTGATTGGGTTAAAATAGAAAATATTCGGCCATAACCAATAAAATTTGATGATTCTAATTCTGGAACAGTCAACTTGTGGGAATAGTAATATAGGTACAGTGATTAAGAAATGTGTTTCTTGCTAGTCACACAAAGTTGACAATTGAGATTTCAAGTGTATATCTAAAAAGAACATTTAATTCTTTTCATAAATATCTTTAATTAATATTACTGAAAACACATGATGATAAGAGATGCGTCTTCATACTTATTAAAATAAAATAAAAAAGTTATAAAAAATATTTATTTAAAAAATATTTTACTTTATCTTATTTACTTATTTGAAGCTGTTGAAATAATTGTATTGATTTTGAAATAAATATATATATATATATATATATATAAATAATAGATTATTATCTATTATATATGGTAATAGTTAAAGCATAAAGTTTCGAGTTAATTTAAATATACCTTTGCTCTGTTGTACAATTATTAGTTATATAAATTTATGCATAAATACATTTAAATCAACGCAAGAAACAAAAAATGCAATAACTCTTCAGATTTGTCGGCCTTTTGTTTTCAAAAGTAAAATTGGAAAACCCATTAATGAGCAACGAAATGTATTAAATTTAAACCAAAGAAAAATAAAGAAAGTATTAAAGGAAAACCCATTAATGAGCAACGAGTATGTAATTAGTTATATAATTAATTACTCTTCCAATGTTATATAAATTAACCTGCACCGGGCACAGAAAGATTAATCATAACTCAAAAAGGTGTAACTTAATTTACATTGTTATTATTTTATAAATAATGATAAAAGAATCATTATCTGGAGAAAACATATACTAAACAATGTTGACATAATCTAATGTAAAATTGAGTTATCACGTGTGTGATGTAAAGCATTTAATAGAGTGGTGTGAAGAGATAATAAAAAGGCATGAGTTGAATGAAACGGAGAAGAACAGAACAGAACATCGTCAGCACACTCTCACTACGGCTGCCTTAGTTTTGTCTCCGTTGGTTGCTTAGTCTGGAATCAGCACAAAAAGGGGAAAGAAAAGAAAATAGAAAAGCAGAGAAAGTTGTAAAAAGGGTAAAACAAACAGGAAAAAGGTGAAAAAAAAGGAGGAAAAGGGTAATAAGGTAAAATAAGGAAGAAGTGTGGGGACAGAAGAAACACCAAACTGCAAATAAACCAGCAAGAATGAGGTATACCCTCCAGAGCCCCAACATTATTAGCACAGCTATTTGGCCAAAGAGACAGACAAGGGACACAGGTGTCATTATCAGGAACCTCAACCCCATTTCTGCAATTCCATTCAACCTCTCCCACTTCTAACTTAGTTCTCCTTCCACTTGCACCTTCATCAACACTTACACACACAAAGTGCAGGAGCAAACACCAACACTATCACCACTTTCAGAAACAGGAGGAAGAACACATACCTTTTGCTCTGTGAAGCCAAAGTTGTTAGTTTTTTTCTCAAATGGGGACGCGAATCCCTTCTCACCAGCTCAGCAGTGGCCTATACGTGTCGGGTCGACCCGAACAGCTGAAAGAGCGCCCGCCGACAATGACCTCACGCTCCGTACCGTACACCGGCGGTGACCCAAAGAAGTCTGGCGAGCTGGGGAAAATGTTAGAAATTCCCGGTGTTGATCAAAAGCCGTCGCGGCCGTCATCCGGGTCGGTGAGATCCGGGCCGAACTCGGGCCCCGCAGTGGGGAGGCTTAGCGGGTCGGGGCCCATGTCGAGGAAGTCGTCTGGGTCGGGGCCGATAGCGCTGCAGCCAACGGGCCTGATAACGTCGGGTCCTGTGGGATCCGGCCCGGTTGGGAGTCGGCGGTCGGGGCAGCTGGAGCAACCGTCTGCAGCAGCGTCGGCAGGGAAGACAGTATACGGGTCGGCGGTGACGAGTCTGAACGAGGAGGTGAAGGTGGGGTTCAGGGTGTCAAGGGCGGTGGTTTGGGTGTTCATGGTGGTGGTGGCAATGTGTTTGCTGGTTGGGGTGTTTCTCATGGTGGCAGTGAAGAAAGCTGTGATCTTGGTGGCTCTCGGAGCGGTTATTGTGCCCGTGGTGGTTTTGATCGCTTGGAATTGCGTTTGGGGGAGACGAGGGCTTTTAGGGTTTGTGAAAAGATACCCTGATGCTGAGCTTAGAGGCGCCATTGATGGACAGTACGTTAAGGTTACGGGGGTAATTTTCTTTCTTACCTATGATAATAACGATAATGGTATAATCACTCTTTAGTGATGTTTCATGATCATAAAATGACGATTCTTCTTGATGGCATGCTATTTGTTTTGTTCAGCTAACCTTTAATTTAACATTATTTATCATATATCCTCCCCCTAGTTTTTCTTTGGTTTTTTGTTTTTTTTTTAATAATGTGATGTTAGGTATGGGGTTTTGGTGTGGGTTTGATACTTACAAAACAAGTGAATGTGGTCGTGGTGATTGAGACTGCTTCTTTTGGAGTTGTCCTATATGTTGAAAGTTTTTTTTTTTTTCCTTCTAGCCGCGTTAGGGTCTGGAATGCAAGTATTTATAAGCTAGTAGATTTTTTTCTGATATCGATGTATAGGTATACTTTGTTCATTTTGCGGTACAAACTGGTAGGTCTATAACGTGGCTCAAAACAGAAGAGTTAACTTGCGTGTTGTGGAATTGTTTACTTAGTTGAGAAACTTGAATAAGAGTAAATGTCTCTTCATGAATTCAGCAGCCTACGGTGGTCAGGGATGTGATGTTTGACGTGCATTTTAGTGGTACTAGAGTAATAAAGAAGGATGGCTTATTTGGCTTTTTACTAGAATGGTTGGCATGTAAATGCAGTCAAAATTCTTGGCAGAAGTAACTTAATATGAATTTCTTGGATTCTTCTGTTTGTGGATGGTATTTAGGGATGTTGATGTTGAAGTTTAAGCGTGTGGCATTTAAGTATTACTTTTTTGCTTCATCTTCACTTCTTCCAACTCTCTTACTCTGCTGTGAAAAATTCTTCTGCAAGATATTATGAATATATCATGAATATCAGGCTTGTCAGTTGCTATGTTATTAGTTAATATCTAGTTTTTAATCGTAATCCCTGAACTGCTTCAACACTAGCTCCTATCACAATGCACTCACATAGGGGTTGTTCTATGGATGGATGATAATGTCCTATACAGACCTTGATGTTCTACAATGTATTTTTTATATGTATCCTGTCTCTTCCTGTAGGTTGTAACCTGTGGCAGCATTCCTTTGGAGTCATCCTACCAAAGAATACCGAGATGTGTATATGTCTCCACCGAATTATATGAGTATAAAGGATTGGGTGGAAAATCAGCAAATCCTAAACATAGTTGCTTTACTTGGGGTTCTAGATACTCTGAGGTTAGTTGGTTTAATTCTTATTGATGCTTTGTGTATACTATTGATTCAGGGCCAAGCACATGGTAATAAAAGAGAGAACCACATGCACACAGACCTGCATTTACTTGATTGGTACCTAAAACACAAAATGAATAGATGCTTGAGGAGTAACAAGTTGATGTATAGGTAAGAAAGGAATCTTAAAGCAACTTAAAATTAAGGAAACCTTAGAGCTCAGATTCGTGTTTTATGCTCTTTAGGTTATCGCCATGTTCCCAGTTATATATAATATGTTGATTTAACAATATAGCTTCATGTCAATGTAATTTGCTCAATAATAAATGTGCTTGAAGGTTTATTTGATATTATTATAATGAAATACTACTATATTTTCTGTCACTTTAACTGTCTCCACTTTCTTGGTATATGTAACTTACGTGTATACTTCCCCTGTGTCGAGATTTAAACAGAAAATGAAGATGAAAATGATGATTCCATTGAAATAGTAGTTAGCAAAAACACAGGAGTAGATGCTCACTTGAAACTTGAAAACAGTCTAAGGAGCCTTCCCATCATATGCTTTTGATGGATTGAGTTTTACTCCTATGCTTGTGGTGGCCAACCACACCAATCCACCGATTTGAAATTTGTAAAGCCCACCAAAAAGTCAAAAGCCCTAGCACACTATTGTTTTTAGTCTGCATAAGAAAACTATTTGCACAATTATCTCATAGCTTTCCATTTGATGAATGCATATACATTTTCATGTTTGGTTCACTCACCAACTGAATTATTATGTCCACATTACCACTTTGATTGAAATGATTACCGTGCTCTACATGTGTTTTGTATCACCAAAATGAGTAAATATATTGAATCTTGTAATCTGGTCTTCAGCATCAGCAACCTTTCTAATGTGAGAAACTGCTGTGTAAGGATTGTGGTTTATATGTTTGGTTTTATCAGTATAGATATGACCTTATATTTGTAATAATCATGTCTCTCATACTCTACATAACGCCAAAGATTTCATTATCTTCTATGAACAGAAATATGTAGCGGATTTCTATGTATCAGACTTTCAGTCTGGATTAAGAGCATTGGTGAAAGCAGGCTATGGTGCCAAGGTTGCTCCTTTTGTGGAACCAAATACTGTGGTTGATGTAACAAAGGATAACAAAGAGTTGTCTCCTAATTTCTTAGGCTGGCTTGCGGACCGCAAACTCTCTAGCGATGACAGGATCATGCGCCTCAAGGAAGGGTATGGACTGCTTTATTCTGCAGTTTACTAATCCTTCAGAAGTGGTTTTTTTTTTCCTCTCGTTTTTAACAATTTCCTTCCTAATTGTGACTTAGTACTTATAAAGTAAATTTGGAAATGCATAGGTACATAAAAGAAGGTAGCACCGTAAGTGTGATGGGAGTTGTTCAACGACACGATAATGTGCTCATGATTGTGCCTTCAGCCGAACCTGTCTCAACAGGATGCCAGTGGATCCGCTGCCTTTTGCCAACCTATGTTGAAGGGCTGATCTTGACATGCGAAGATAATCAAAATGCTGATGTCATTCCTGTTTAGTTTTTTCTTTTGCTTGCAAATCAGTGTGACACACTTCTGAAATGACAAAACTGATGGGGAAATCCTACACTAAGGAATCAAAGTACTTTCCACTTGCTGGTTTTGTGTAAAATGGGTTGCAAGATTATTCTAAGAGCACCACTAAAGTTGTCATGATAATCAGAAGATTTGATTAATATGACGCAGGGATTCACGAGTCCAACTACAAGCACTTTGAGAAGGTCATCGATCAATGTATCCACGAAGTTGGGTTGTACTTTTTCTGCTTATTTATGTACATAGGTAGAGGGGCCCGAAGGGATTCAGAGTAGTTGTGTTCTTATGTTTGAGCTAATTCTAGCCGGAATGTAGCTAAATTTTATTTGTCAAGTTTGGTTAACTTGTATTACTAAGTCGATATGATGTACCCTGCCTGTGTTAGTAGTTGTAAAAATCGAAAACCATCCATGTTACTGTGTAAATGTTGGTTAAAATCAAGTTAAAATACGCATTTACATTACACTTTCTTGTATGATTACTCACTTAAATTGATGTTTAGAAGTTCATACTTGACATTTTTAACAATTTTCAATAAAGTGGAACTACAACCTGGAAGGCATTCCCCCAGAAACCACGAGATTTTCTCCTGTTATGTAAGAAGCATCATCAGACGCCAAAAACGCTGTAGCAGCAGCCATTTCTTCAGCTGTACCAAGCCTTCCGATCAATGCCGTCCTTTCAAGTTCCTCTCTCTACAATACAACTCCAAGAAAATCCACTCAAGTTACTAATTGATAGTTAAAACTAAAACTCTATTTGGGAGAATAGATACTCACTATAGTATCGTTAGAGGTATAAAGTGCAACGAAATGAGTTGGCACAATTCCAGGAACAACACAATTCACCCGAGTGTTTGGTGCCATTTCACTAGCCAGAGCCTACACAAGGACTTAAGTAAAGAAACCATATAGAAAGAAAAAGGAACAAATGCAAGCTAAGTACTTACTTTGGTAAGTCCAAGAACTGCTGTTTTGGTCACTCCATACATAGCCATAGTAAGTGGTGTGGGTTATAAGCAGCAAGTGAGGAAATGAGTACAACAGAAGAACCCTTCTTCAAGTGAGGAGCTGCATCCTGTATACACCATGAAATGGATAATGCACCATACAAAATTTCAATTTCATCACATTCCATGGAGTTACATTAAGAGAATACGCTTAAACACATAATATATTGCATTTGTTCATATAGTCTTTTGGCTTTGCCATGTTACTATATTAGACAATTAGTTACCTTGAGAAGAAGAATAGTGGATTTGACATTTATCTCCCACAGCTTGTCAAGGATCGATTCTTGTGTTTGCAAAATGGGATCTACCGAAGGATGTACGGCAGCATTCGACACAACAACATCTATCTTTTCATACTTCTGTAACGAAACCAGGGAAATTGGTCATTTTATGTTAGATTTTTGCATTACCTAATCATGAGAATGATTTGTGTTTCTCTTGATAGTATTTTACAAATTTTGATTGATCTCACAAGTGTTTCCTTAGCCGATCGATAAAGGAACAAAAACATGGACTAAACTTATCACGCTTGGAGGAGATGAAATCCACATGAGACTTCTTTGAGCTTGGACAAGATATTTTCTAAGCGAATAAAAATTCCATCGTGTATCAAAAGAAAGTTTAAAGTCTCACCTGTAAAGTTTTGTCGATCAAATTCTTCCTTTGTTGTGCATTTGCAACGTGACAAACAATAGGCAATACTTGGATTCCTTGAGCTCTCAGTTTGCCAGCAGCCTTATCAACATTTTGCTGCAGTAACGAAACAGAATTCTTCCAATCCTATCATCACCGATTTCCTCTCATTTTCCAACGACAGAATGAATCAGTTAAGGGAAAAAAAGTGAATTATTCATATCCGACCACTAAAACAGAGGACTTTTATAGGGGTGACGAAGTGCCAACATGTCATTAATAAACTACCATACAGAAACTACCTTGAATTGAACAGGTAGATTAAATGGCGCGAAGACTTAAATTTGTTCAATGATTTCGAATTCCGGTATGGGACACATAACCATGTTAAGTATTGGAAGAAAAGGTGCTGTTGTAATCTTATTTAGCTACAAAAGGGAAGAAAAAGAGTGAAAAGAGGAACATTGAAAACACCAATAAATTAACCTGTTTCCGAGAAGAGATGACAACAGATGCACCCTCCAAACCAAGCCTTTGTGCTATGCTAAAGCCGATTCCCAGAGTGGAAGCCGTCACAATGGCCACCTTACCTTGAAATCTCATGCCAAGTTTGATCTTCTCCATTAAAACAGAAACAGAAACAACTTAGGGAATGGTTGGTTTATGAATTGTGTGAAGAAAATTGCCTTTACAGTGGTATGACACTGAGAAATAGGTTATGTCCATTCAATCCACAGTTCCTCCACCATTTTTGGTTCTTCATCAGTCGTCAATTACCGGGCATATTGCACTGTAACCATTACTGTTCCATTTGATAGACTACGAAGGTGCATTTGCATCTAATAAAGCAAAATGGGATGTGTTTGATTCAAGTTTGAAAATATGAATGAGTTGGCTTAAATATCCTTAAAATATACTCCTACTTTTTTTTTTCCTAAAAAAAACTGTCTTGACTTTTTATTCCACTAAAATAATTTTTATAGCTTTATTGTTTTATTCTTACTAATATATTTTATAGGGTTTTTTAGAATTATTATTTTAGAAAGTACTGCATTTTTACTTTAGTAGGTTGAAAGTACTGCACTTAGATGATGATATCATGAATTTACTTCCATTTTTATTCAAAATAAAAGGCATTTATTATACTATATCTTTTTTTTCATCATGCAAAATACTACAAGAAAATAAAATTCAATATATTTCGCACTAAAAAGATTAAAAATAAAAATGTCCAAACTCTACCCGCAAGACTAAAATTCTTACCATATACATTTATTTTTCTCACTATAGAATAAAATTCCTGTCTTCAGAGAACTATACTTGGAAAGCCTATTTTCAGCAAACGAGTCTATCTATTTCTTTATATTTTTCCGTGACCTTTCAAAGTGCATGTTTTGACAAATGGTACCTTCGAAAATAGCTTTTTTATATATACATTATATTATAAAGCATGTTCAATAAAAAAGCAAAATGTATGTGCAAACATCATATAAATCATAAAGAAAATGACTTCCATTGGTAGCTTTTGTTCTTACTATTGTTACTTGGACCTGGACAATCCAACTCAACTCCAGTAGTCCCAGTCAGCACTGGGGACAAACACATTCACAATTTACCAACATGGTTGTCCCACAATCGCCACTAACCCACAAGAGGATTAGAAGAAATGCTTCATTTGCTGTACCCCTCATTGTAAGTGAACAAAACGTTTAGGAGAAATGCATCCAATTGCAAAGTGAATGAAACCATCCACTATCCACTAATAACGACCATTAAAAATGTCACACAATTGCAAACGTACATGACAGCATAACATTTTCTATTTTAATCATAAGGATTTCTGAATTTCTTTAAAAGCTCTGGTATTTCATATCCAAGCATGTCATCCACGGCTTGAATCATTTTGGGCTTTAGTTTCTCAAATTTGTCGATGCTATAACCAATCAAAACTTCTCTGAAGTGTTCAACACTGGGGAAATCACCAGCAGGTAGATGAAACTCTCTTTGGACCTGTTTTTCAAAAACATTGAACTGTAAGTAGTTGAAAATTAAACACCCAAAGTACGAGGAAGTGATGGATGAAGGACCTTTGCAAATTCTTCCTCAAGATTGTCAATAAGTCTCTGTTGAGCCTTCGCTTTGCCCATTATTGCAGGCATCTCTTTCTTAAGGTGGCTAATTATATGCGCATGAATTTTAGCAGATCTAGCACGTTTCACAAATTCGTTGATCTGCACCATTTTTAACAGAACAAGTTTTGAAACACGAAATAAATATTGGAGTTGACATGAGGTAAAGGCATACATATAATTAAACTCAACCTTCGTCACTTTGTCAGACAAATAAATATGAAATTAAGGAACGTACCCGGCGATCGCATGACTTCTTTGGAATATCTAGCAAATCTGCAAGCAGATCACTTTGTTCCTTCTCAAACAGATCCCGTCCTAATGGACTTACGAAGTCTTCATCTATAGGCTTATCGTTAAATGAGCTGTACAGTCAAGCAAGGGAGTACACATTTAGCAATACGCATTACAGTTCTTATTTCGACAAAAAAAAAAATTAGAAATGTTCAGAATGCCATCATTGTTTTTTGAATTCCAAAATCACTGCAAGACAGTAAATTTGAAAGAACGGTTAAATACTTTCACATGAAAAACAGTGGAACGTTAGACATTGTCGAAAAATAAGAAAATCTACCCAATGTATACACGTGAAACTTCGGGTGTATTTAGAACTTTCCCCAATGACCACATCAACGCTCCATACACTCTCATAAGCTACAATATTGCGATTAGGCACGTTAGTACACAAAAAGTTACATAATAAATATAGTAAACCAGGTAACATCGTTCATATTATTGTCTTACTTGTTGAGTATCAACTTGATCAGCCTTATTCAAAACCACTCGTATCTTGTCATCATTACCACGTAAAGATGTGATTACACGTTTAAACTCATCACTGATGTCTAGTTTATGAGGATCAAACAGGAGAAGAATGAGGTCGCATTTTGCAGCAAACCAAGACACGACACCAGTGAAATCATAGCTTCGTTGAGTCCTCTGTTTCTCTCCAGATAAGACTCCAGGAGTGTCCACAAGTGTTATTTCATCCAACAGCTGAAAGAAAAAATTGCTTATGTAAGCACAAGAAATGACAAAGTCATTGGACTTTGAAATATAAATAAGACTCACAGGATGTGGCATTTGAGAACATTGGAACTTTGATAAAAAAGAACCTCCAAATGTTGTCAAGCCGCTGAAAGGCATGTCAGCATCAACAGCGATGGTATTTCCAGGAATACTCCTCTCATCAGGTCCAGACTATAAATAAAGTTTCGAAGAAAGCAACAGGAACATGATCAGAACACGACTGAATTTATGGAAACAAAATTTGGGAACAGTGACATCGTGATTTCTATTTCTTTTCACATATATTTTTCTATTTGGACTTTATCTACTTCCAGAGGCAATAAAATAGAAGAACATAAAGGAAACTTCTCGCTCGTACCATGACAACAACAAATCTATCAGTGGTAGGCTCTGGTCCAACATGTGCTCCTGTAAGAGTTAGGATCGAGAATCAATAAATCATCAATTTTATAAACCAACCCTACATTGACCGGAACTTAACCTACCTGGATAATCACATCTTAACAAATGTTTTATAAATGTAGTTTTTCCTGTTGAATATTGACCCAGAAGCATGACCATGGGTTTAGCATCAAAATCAGTGTTGGTCTGAAAGGGAAAATCAAGATATTCCTTAAGTCAATATAGACATATTTATGTGGTATAAGGCATCCTAAGTGGAGAAAGTACAATGCGCCCACAAACACAGTTGACAAATGCTACTGAGTAGTTCGTCCTTACCAACAATGGAGACACAAAATCATTATACCGGTAAGTAACTTCCAACGGCTTTAACCTCTCGATATATAATCTCTTCAAGCCATCAATGATTGATGTAACGGAGTTGAGAGGTAACTAACAAAACAAACTACTATAGTTAGGAAATATTTAGAATATTTAGTAACAAATAACATAAAGAAAGAGTACATGCAGTAACTTGAGAAGAAATAATCACAAAGACACATTCTAAATTATCATTTAATCACTCCACTGCTTGCTTGTATATATTGACTCATCAGAATGATGAATACAAAATGGCGTAGAACATGAACTATACAAATAGTAAATAAATGATGCATCTACTCCCCTAAACAATCTACATGTGAGGAAAACTTCTGATTCGCTAAAAAAAAACGCGGAACATTTGCACCATAAGACTGAACGAAGATTATAGTGTAACTCGCAGTCCATACGTGAACCGATATATTTAAACCCATTCGAGTTAAGTACTATTGGCCGATAAGTTTTAGAAATATCTCTCAAGTCTTGACTCTCAATCACTGAAGAATCTGATAAAAGGAAATGGTTAATTCATCTCCAAAATAATGAATACCCAGTGCCAACAACTAATTGAATGAAATTCATTGCAAAGAAGCATGTAAAATAGAAATCCAAATGTCATGAAACCCTGCACAAACCTCAAGATCTGAAAATAAATAACATAACTCACTTTCTTTGAAGATTTTGAACCAAACCAACGATTAGTTGGAAACCCTTGTGGCTGAGCAATCCCTACATAATACAGGTAAAACAATCCAATTAAATATCAATCAAAGAATAGAACCATATAATAATTAACTAAAAAGAGTTACATATCCAACCATTTACTTCGGGTGGGGTAGTAATTGTTAAACTCTTTTGCTGGGAAAAAATCAATAAGGAAAGGAATCAATAGAGTTAATTAACACGATCTACAAATAAATCAAGCATAAGATTACACAAAAAGCGCAACTTACTGCTACCAAAGCGTCGAGTCCTTCCAATATAGGAGGTTTAATATTTTCCTTATCAACTGCAATAAAAAAAAAAAAACAGAAGGATGAACTTACATGCATGATGTATCCTGCTCGCATATATATAATCCATGTTCTTAGCCCATCTTAATTTCTGATGATTATAAAAGTACACACTCACCTTGAGTTTTGAGAATATCTGAGTTAAGTTCTTGCCCTGCTTGCGCCAGCGAAACCAACTGTTTTATTACAAGGAAGAAAATTGAATTCAAGAGCCAGAAACCAGAACGACAACAAATGAAATGAAACGACAGTTAAAATGTATGCTACCTGCATTGCAGTAACGAACTCCGGGAAACCCAAAAACCCCTGTCGTTTGACATCGGCGAGAGCCCAAAGCTGTTTGAGTTGCGAGCGTGACAAGTTGGAGAGAGCAAAGAACTTAGTGGCCTCGCTTCCAGAGATTCGTCCATCTCCGTCTGCCACATTCCAAAGCCGAACACCAAATCAAATTGAATCGTTTCAATCTGAAACTGTGGAGTGAGGAAAAGTGGTGAACTAACCTGAATCAGCCAAATTGAACCACTCCTGATACTCTTTGGAACCCGACCCGGTCTTCATCTTTATAAATCGATCGAGAAAATCCTCTAGATTCAATTCAGAGTTGGAATTCAAAAGCCAGAAAGGGCTCTTATCAGTTTCAAATATCAGCTCGGGAGCCTGATTTTGAATTTAAGGATGAATTTCGATGCTGTGATCACTTTCGGTGTGATTTAATTTTGATTAGGAGCGGGACCCATAAGATGGATATAGTTTAATGTGAGACCGTGCGATTATTTATCCACCAGATGATTGTGTGGACATGTCTGCATTGGATACCCTTTGTTGAGTTTGCCGTTTCAAACTTTTGAATTTGGGCGCCATTGTGACCTGGCAGTTTCCGTCCACTTGTAACGCGCAGATTCGTTTCTCGTCACCATCTAGTATCATGAATTAATTTTTACTTCAAAATTATAAATAAATATTTTCAGAATTATAAAAAATATTGATTTTATAATAACATTTTATAAATTTAATAGTATTTTTTATCTATAACAATATATAAACAAAAATATAAAGAGGAAAAATATAAAGAAGATTCTCTCTCTTGTATGCACATTTCATAATACCAATTCTATCATTTACAATATATTTTCTATAAAACTATTTTTTTTTATTCATCAACAATTAATTTTTCTATTCATTTAAATATAAATTTATTTTATATATTAACTTAATACCTACTAACATGAATCGAATTTAACCGAACCGAATCGAATTGAATTGAACCGAACCAGACCAGACCAAACTGAATCGAATTGAACTAAACCGAATCGGACCAGATCGAACCAAATTGAACCAAATTGAACCGGATCGAACCGCACTGAACCACACTAAACTGAACCGAAACGAATCGGACCAAACCAAACTGAAATGAATTGAACCAAAAGGAACCAGACCAAATCAAACCGAACTGAACCGAACCGAAATGAATTGGACCAGACCAAACCAAAGCGAACTGAACCGCACTGAACCGAATCGGACCAAACCAAATCGAACCACACTAAACTGAACTGGGCTAGACCGAACCAAACCAAACTAAACCAAACCAAACTGAACTGAAATACTCTTTAGTTGTGCTGAATTTTAAAACACCTTCAAAAAAGAGGAGAAAATTTAAAGGAAAATTTTACACTTTCATAATTAATTAATATAGAGCAAAAGGAGAGTTGCTTTGTAATGTGCGTAAAAAATGTCATAACCAAAAGTTTTTTCAGCACCAAAACCACAATCGTAAGGTCCTTCTTAAACAATTGAAACATAATGTTTATCCCCAAATTAAATATAGCAAGTGTATAAACAATAACATAAACAAACTATATATTTTCAATAAAAAAAAATCCAAAAGACAAGTTTGAATTGGTTTGTATTCACCTTTCACACAAATAATTATTTTGTCAAAGTGGAGAACAAAAGTTCCGAAAATGGTAAAAATTTAAATATTTAAGAAAAATATTATAAGATGATGAAAAAAATGTAATGGGGGAGTAGTGAAACATTAAGTATAAAAAAATGAGAAGAATGCAAAATGCAAAAGACATATAAGAGAAGGATAAAATGTTAGTTAGAATTAAGGTTCAAAAAAAGACATACTAGTTGAGTGAGATGTGAGATGTTAAAAGTGAAGGTGGTAGGGTGAGACGACGAGAGCAAGGCGACATGGCCTTATATAGTAGTGATGAGGATAAGAAGCTCACGATCATTGTCTCAATGGTGGTGATTGAATTAAAAAAAGAGTGTGCGTGGTGTTTAGATAAGAAACCATTGATGAAAAATAAGAAAATAAAATACATAATTCAATTAGTGAGTAGTTAACCAGTAGAAGTTCAGTTTTTTTAAAAATAAACAGTAAAACAATACTGTTTAATTTTTATTAATTTTTTTTCCTTTAATATTTAATTTTTCTTAAAATTAAAACACCATGAAAAAAAGAGGAGAAAATTTAAAGGAAAATTTTACACTTTCATAACTAATTAATATAGAGCAAAAGGAAAGTCGCTTTGTAATGTGCGCAAGAAATGTCATACCCAATAGTTCTTTTAGCACCAACATCACACAATCGTAAGGTCTCTCTTAAACAATTTAAACATAATGTTTTTTTCCAAATTAAATATAGCAAGTGTATAAACAATAACATAAACATACTATATATTTTCAATAAAAAAAAAAATCCAAAAGACAAGCTTGAATTGGTTTGTATTCACCTTTCACACAAATAACTATTTTGTCAAAGTGGAGAACATAAAGTTCCAAAATTGGTAAAAGCCTAAATAATTAAGAAAAATATTATAAGACGATAAAAAAAATGTAAAATGGGAGTAGTGAAGCATTAAGTATAAAAAAATGAGAAGAATGCAAAAAACATATAAGTGAAGGATAAAATGTTAGTTAGGGTTAAGGTTCAAAAAAAGACATACCAGTTGAGTGGGATGTGAGATGTTAGGATTGCACTGAAGGTGATAAGGTGTGACAACGAGAGTAAGGCGACATGGCCTTATATAGTAGTGATGAGGATGAGAAGCTCACGATCATTGTCTCAATGGGGTGATTGAATTGAAAAAAGAGTGTGTGCGGTGTTTAGGATAAGAGACCATTAAAGACAAATGAGAAAATAAAATACATAGTTCAATTAATGAGTAGTTAACCGGTAGAAATTCAGTTTTTTTAAAAAATAAACAGTAAAACAATACTGTTTATTTTTAATTATTATTTTTTTACTTTAATATTTAATTTTTATTAAAAATAGTTTTTTTTTACTTTAATTTTGTTACTTTAATATAATACATATAATTATAGTTAAGTTTAGTTAGATTGATTTTGTTCATTTAAAACAATATATAAAGAGGATACCCTCTTTTGTGTTTATATTTCGTTCTTACAGTTTTACCCTTATGTTTATATTTCGTTCTTACAGTATTACCCTTAATTATTATTTTATAAATAGTTTACTTTTAACCGTTAGTCTAAAATCCTCTTTTGTCTTCAACAGTTGTTTAAAAACCTCTCTTATTTACATATTTTATTTTTCTAATTTTATGTTTAATAACTATTTATATCAAGAAAGAATATATAATCGATTAGGTTTAATTAATCGTAAGGTACCCAGTTTGGTACTAGAGTGTCAAATTGGTACTCGTTTTTAAAAAAGTGTCAATTGCATCCCAACTTTTGAAAATTGCTTCAATTAGGTCCCTTTCAGACAGAGTTGACTAACGCCGTTAGTCAACGTGCCACGTGTCAATTTGTGGTTTTTTTGATTT
>Ga0099822_1004580_pt1 | contig 18015 bp, 10 predicted proteins | sample CowpeawhiteBW_FD_76839 | JGI IMG/M metagenome (GOLD analysis project Ga0099822, IMG submission 76839) | Root nodule microbial communities of legume samples collected from California USA - Cow pea white BW | ecosystem: Host-associated > Plants > Roots > Nodule | place: USA: California | collected...
TCTTATTTCTTGCATTGTTATTATAAAGTTATAAAACATTTTGTTACAACAAAAAAAAAGAAAAAAAAAAAAAAAACAGCAGGATTCTCTCTATGTAACATTCATGTAAAAAAATTGGTTCAGTATTCGTCCCACGTACTGTCAAAAATTAGAGTATATCTAGCACAGACACTACATAGACACGGCAACACTTATATTCTCCAAAATGCTGGACACAGAAACACACATATACATACATACTTACATACATGTATACATATATTGAACATCATTACTAATTATTTAAATTGACAATCAAGATTTATACATTCAAAATCATCTATAAAAAAGTTAGTCAAATATAATAATGTGAACCTAATATAGAAATAAATCTAAATCCTTTATGTAAAGTACAAAAAGTGGAAAAAGGATCTAATCTCACCTTCAAAAGCCTCACTAGGCATACCAGTAATTGCTTGTAGCATCCTTGCATGCCTCCCATCATCTTCTTCTCCAGAATCATCACTTTGAACATTTTCATCCCTCTTTGTCCCAATGTAATCACTGTCCCCACTTTCATCATCAGATTGCACATTCTCATCCTAAAAATACCAGTAAAGACATGAATGAAAATTATTGTTTATATGACAAACATTTAAGCAAGTTAACCACACGAATAATATCAATAGTTTATATGACATTATTGTTTAAAAAGATGAAGAAAAGAAAAACCTCAATTTCTTCAGAAAGGTCATCTTTAACGGAAACAGGGTCGTAACGCTTATTTTTTCTAGACTCCTCTTCGGCCCTCTCTTCCTCATATTCGTAAAGGTCGTTGTCGTCATCGGAGTCGGCGCTGTCTAAGGGACTGGTAGGGTTTAAACGGTCAATCTGCTTTTGCAAAGAAGAAGGCAAACGAGGGCCTCTCTTCTGCCGTTGTAAGTTTTGCTTCTTCTTGGACTTCTGATTTCTCGGTTTACCTCCCTCCATCATCTTCATGGTTGCAGCTGCTTTGGGTTTTGGTTTAATGTCTAAGCGAAAACAGAAGCTGTCGAAGAAGAAGATGCAGTCAATGACGGGTTAATGTCGGGGATGTGAGTGACAAGCCTCCGTCGGAGAAGCGGTGGCCCTGGTGGACGGTTGCACAGGTGGCGAAGCCGGCCTCTGCGAAGTGAACGATGGTGAGCTGGAAGAATCAGCTGGATTCGTCGGAGAATCGGTGCACAACGGCGAGGGTTCCAATAGTGAGTGAAGATACCTACTTTTGGCGTAGGATGAAAGAACGAAGAACGAGAGAGGGGTGAAGGTTAGCTTTTTAATGTTATTATAACTTATAAATGTATAAGGGTGAAATAGGGAAATTCAAATTTAGAGGGTGTACGAAGAAATGGCCCGAAAATTGTAGGTGTGGCCTTTTTTTTCACCACTGGCCCTTTTAGATTTTTATATTGCATCTATCAAAACATGTGCTATCATTGTAAGCATTAGTATGGATTCGCATTTTTATTACATTAATATATATATATATAATTTTATTTTTAATAAAAAATTAACTTAAAATAAAATATTATTTCAATTATTTATTTTATTAAAGTATAGAAATATTTAATTAAAATAAATCATAAAAATATTATCAAGTAATATATTTTTTATATAACGGTATGGATTTTAAAATTTTAAAATTGAAAATATGAATAATTTTTGTTTTTTAATATAAAAGAATAATTATTTATTTTATAATAAATTGAATATACAATGAAAAACTAATGTAGATAAATTGAGTTTGGATTATAGTCTTTCCCATTTGGTGAGACATATGAGAGAAGGAACATGAAGCACACTGAAATGTTGAATTCTGATTGGTTGACCTACAAAACACACCGCATCGAATTGAAGAAGGTTCCTCATATTGGGACTCAGATGCCTTTTGACTATTAATTGTGCCAAATTATTCATGCCTTGCTTTTGCTCTCAACAGTGAACAAGTTTGAGTTGGGTAAAAAACACAGCTAGATTCAACTCATAAATAATTGATGACTCATCATAACTACGTCATAATTTTTCTATTCATGCAGTCATCACAATATTCTAATTGATTCCATCTTTGTTCTCTCATGTCATGTCCATCTAATTTTAATTTTTCATTTTTGCTTTAAGTTGTTTCTGTTGAAGTACCTTCTCTTCTAAAAATATCATTCATTATACTTTCCTTTGAGTTTCCTTCTCTGCTTATACTTTTAAAAAGTCAAAACAACGTACCATTGTTATTAGAAAAAATATTTTTTAATGTTCAAAAACTTTTGATAATACACATAATACATATGTGAGAGTATTTCAATGGATGAAAAAAAAATTAATAAATTTTGTAAAAGATCTTTGTTATTAATAGTTGTGTATTTTCAAGTGTGCAGGTATGCACTTTAATAATATTATTAGTTTCTTAATATTATACTAGTTAACTTTCATTGTGAAAATCTCTCGTTGCAAAGTCTTTCTTTATCTTTTTCTTATTTTAAAGAATGAGACGTATTTAAAAGAAATTAACAATGACTCTCACTTTTGAAGAAAAAAAAAATTATCCTTGACTCATGAATAACAAACGCATGTTTATTATTTGAAAAACAAAAAAGTTAATCCCTTAATTACATGTGTTTCACCATTAAGAGGAGTGTTGATTTTACTACTAATGAAATTATATAAAAAATAATACAAAACATATTTAAATTTACTTTTATAATTATATATTATTTTTTGTTATCATAAAAAGTGTTCACTATTTTATCAATTTCTTAATTTATTAAATAATCAATTAATTCTTAACATTGAATTAACTATTATTAATGATAATAATTAGAAAAAAACTGAGAACAGTTCATTAGTGGAAAAACATATGTGAATCTATCTGTTTTCACTTTTCTTTATGATAATAAAATAATCATTATAATTATAAGGTTAAATATAAATAATTTATATAATTTTATTATAAATAGTTGTTATTTATTTTATGCGTTATTTTTTTAGAAAAATATTCTATTTTGATCAAAATAAAAAATGATTAAATTTAAAATAAGTTATTTTAAAGATAAAGTTATTATTTTAATTTAAAAGTTTCTTCATTTAAATAATAATACAAAAAAAATAACACAAAAAAAGTATTTTATATATAAATATAGATATAACAATAATTACATGAACTATATATATTCTTTATGTATTGTTAACAAAAAAAACGAACACTATCTTTGTAGATAAGTCTGTTAATTGTACACTAGAGATTCAGTTTGAGTAAATATAGTAGCTAAGTTTGAGTGTAAAACACTGTTATTGTAGAAAAGGAAACATATCCCAAATCTTCTAATATATTGTGTTCTCATAACACCCAAACAAATATGATTACCTCGATATTTCATGTCTATAAATAAGTATCATATCACATTTTAAATATATATATATATATATATATATATATATATATATATAATCTATAATAATTTACGAAAAAATATCTTTTTTTATATATGTTTTCTTATCTCAGTTTTATTCTTAATTATTATTTTAAAAAATAATTATTTGATAAATAATTTATCTTATTTTAAAAACTGTTTTCATATTTAACAGTTATTTTAAAAACTATTTTATCCACGTCTTTTATTTTTCTAATTTTATATTTAAAAACTATTTTAAAACTAATAATATATATTTTATTAATTTTAACTCAAATTTGTATGAAAATTAAAAAATACGTTGTGGCGTCTGTATTTTCGATAGTTATATATAAAAAGATATAAAGAAGATTTTTTCTTTTGTGTTTACATTTTATTTTTTCAGTTTTACCCTTAATTATTATCTTATCCTCTTAATTATTATTTTTTAAATTTAAATAATTATTTATATAAAAAAAATTACTTTTCAGTTTTATCATTTTACTAATTTTAATAATTAATTTTTAAATTCAAATAATATTTAGATGAATAAATAAATAAACAACACAATAAATAAAAAATTGCAAGTAGTTGATATATACTCTCCTAATAAACAAAAGTAAGATTTGTGTCTAATGATAATAATAACAATGATAATAATAATAATAATAATAATATCATTATAATAATATCTCATAATAATAATAAAAAATAACAATAATAATATTACTATAACAATATCTAATAATAATAATAATATTAATAATAATTTGTAATATAATAATTATTATTATTATAGGAGAAGATTGGGATTTTCCAAAGTAGTTTGTTTTCTTATATACATATATAATATATAATGGATTTTATTTTTCTAATTTTATATTTAATTTTATATTTAGTAACTATTTTTAAATTAATTATATATTTCGAAAATAAATTCTAGTAATCTCAATTTAAATTTTTATAAAGATTAAAAATTCGAATATATAGATTTGACAACAACTGTATTTTCATTAGTATATATAAAAGTTTTAATATTAATAATCAAATTTATAAAATTAGAATTATAATTGATTCTCCGTCCAAATATCTTTTTGAAACATTCCTATATCTATACCAGACATTGTCTATCACAAATGAATATTAATCGATACATTCACAAATAACAAATAAAATACTTTTACATTTTATGGATCTCTATTTTTCAAGATCTGTCCCATTAATATTTAATTGATTATGGTATTAACTTCTTCACAATTCAGTCTTTCTGTAAATTTTATTTTAATAAAAAATACATTTTTTTTAATTTAAAATATTAATTTTAACAAAATTTGTCAATAGATATAAAATTGATTGGATTTTCCTCAAAAATAAATAAAGATAGATGAAAATATTTATTTAGATATAATATTTCTACAAATCAATCGAATCAATTCATAAAAATTAGTTAATAGATTGAATTTGATTGTTATGAAAAAATAGAAGATCCAATTTTGTGCCCTATATAATAATGACTCCTCTCTTCACTTCACCATAGAAACTCGAGAGAGAGAGCTTATAAAGAATTGTTCAGTGTTCTTTGTTCCTCCGTTGCCATAGTTTCACATTGAAGAATTTTTCAACAGCATCTAATCTATGGCTCCATCTTTCACCACTGTTAAACTTTTCTCTTCTTTCGTCATGAAAGAAATTTCAAACTGTCGCACCATTAGGTACTACTCAATTTGTGTTTCATATTATTTTGATTTGTTTTTTATCAGGTTTCGGAAAAATTACAGTTTTTGTTGGAACAACATATAATAATTTGATTTTTGATGGTACGAAACAGACGTGGTTACGCTGCTGCATCAAAAGTTGCAGGTTCCATTAGTAACAGCAAAATGGAACCAAAGTCAGAGGAAGAGAAAGTGTTGAATGAGAAGAACGATTGGTGGTTCCCAGATCCTCTTACTGGCTTCTACAAACCTCTTCACATCAATGAGGTTGATCCTGCTGAATTGCGTGCTAAGCTTTTGCCCAAAAAGTTCAACAAACCATCTTCGTAATCTCAACATTTTTTATGTTTTTTGTTTCTTCTATGTTAATTTTTAGTTTGATCAAGTGTTTTTGTTAGTTTTAGTTTTAGAAATTCTCAGAATCACCACTAATAGGAGCTGATCACAATTGAAATATTTTGTAATCTTATTAGATTTTATATTTTTTCAATAAAGGATGAAAGATTTTAGTTTCATTTTGTCGTTAATTAATAATAGATTGCTATTTTTTTTTATTAGATTTTATCTCTTTATGTGATGTCAAAATAGATAACTTACTTCAAGAGTAAATTACGTTACCGTTTTATCTAATTATTTCGTTTCTACAAACATAATTGTATGCTTATAAATAAGGAAATAAGGAGACTTTTATTTGGTTAAATCCTTAGTCATCTCTGAAAGATGACGTTGAACTTTTTTTCTTTTTCCTTTTATGAACGTTATCAAAACAACATTCTTACTTCAAAATTTACAGTTCTTTGTTATTTAATTTTTTTGATTTCAACGTGTTTTTAATTTATATGTAAAATTAACTAGTTTTGATTTAGTCTTTATATTTTTTTATAAGATTTTAAATAATTATTTTTAGTCTATATAAAATATTTCGATTTCTATTTTATTTCTCGAAAAAATATATTTTAATTTCTAATGTTCATGTTAATCTATATTAATATATAAAGAGATTCTCTTTTATATTCACATATTTTATAATATCAATTCTACCATTTATAATATAATTATTTATTAAAATTTTTAAAATTAACGATTATTTTTACCTATTTTCTATAAAACTGATTATCTTTTTTTTTATTCATTAACAATTAATTTATCTATTTATTTCACTTTATTTTTAATAAATATAAATTTATTTTATATATTAACTTAATAACATTACACTATTATCACTTAATAACATACTATCATTCATATCTAAAAAATGCATACACAGAGATATGGTATGCTAGTATAGATAAATAAAATTTATTTTATAAATTTTAATAAATTTCTATTTCATACATTATCTATATATATATATATAATTTAAATAATGTTACATAATACGGAATAGAAATATAAGAATCTTCAAGTTCAAAAGTATTAAAAAATAATAAATAATTTAAAATAAAAACTCATCTCAACCTGATTTTTACTATTCCTGTGCTAAATGTTGGAATTATGTTCACTTCTTTAATTGTTGAAAAATATCACCATGTCTTGTGGTGTAAAAAAATTTAGGTATTCGTAGTTTGAATTTAAGAGAAAAACTATATATCACTTATTGTCTTCGATTACAATTTTGGTATAAAAAAAATTACAGAAATGTTTATTCTTTCCCAATGCTGTACAAATGATATTTTAAGACGTGTTTAAACAAATGCACAAACAAAATACTAACATGTAATTGTGTTAAAAAGATAATGAAATACTAACATGTAATTGTGTTAAAAAGGCAATGAAATACTAACATACAATACAAATGTAAGGTGTTTAATTAAAGATTAAAATATATATTTGATTTTTTTTTGTTTAATTTTATCATTCGTAAAATTATTTTTTAAAAATATATTAATATTTTTCATTAATTTCATTCTATTTATAGATATTGTTAAATTATTTAAATAACTAATTGTAACAAACAGTGATGCATTTTATAATTTTTTTTAGTATTTTTAATATTTTAAAAAATGTTTAAATATCAATTCAATAACATGTTGAATTTAATATTTTATATTTAATTTAGTTATTATGTTATTATTTTTATTCGATTTAATTATAGTTTTGAATAAAATTCCGATATTCAATTTATTTTTCAATGAACGCGGAAGTTAAGATTATTTGTATAGGGCCGTTAATAGGTATTTCTCTAACAACATGGATTTAACTATTTCTTTTGGATGTTATTAACCAAAATTTCTCATCAATGTCAGTTATTTTTCTTGACTAATGCAAGTGAATGCTTTTTAGTCAACATTAATACAATTTATTTGTTAGTTGATGTTATTGAAATCATTTATCCTTTTAGACATGTGAGAGTTATTTATGAGTTGACTATTGTTATATTTTTCTTTTTACCAATAACAATAAACTTATTTTTGATGGTGGGGAATCATTATTTTGATTGAGGTTAAAAGATTTATGCCGTATATAGTTAATAAACACCTGATTTTAAAAATATCAATAAGTTTCTAATATTTAATATTTGCTAATTCAAGAAGACGCAGCTTGTCTTACAATCTGGCACTAATTTTCTAATCTCGGAAAGGAAAATTATTTTTGACAAATCTTTTTAACAAACTTTTGACAAAATTTCTATAAATAAAAATATATATTAAATTTTTATTTTTTAATCAAAATAAAGTAATAATTGTAATACTTTTTTACTTAAAAAGGTAATTTGTCAAAAATTTGTCAAATTTTTTTTTAAACTATCATCTTTCTTTTGGAAAAGCGTGTTTCGCAAATACTTCAGCGATGAAATTATCAAAATTGAAAATTAAAATTCAAGATAAGAAAACATATTTTATATTGGTTAAAGTTGTTTCCAGGTTCATTAACATTATTGCTAAAAATAAATCAATAACATGTATATTACCAGTAGAAAGTAAGAAAAAAAAAAGTCATTAGAGGATTAAGAAAATAAAGTTTAGAATATTAGCACCGATTCCTCCATTTGTCATATCTCTGGAAAGCCTTTCTCTAACGACCAGCTTATTTCGAAATGTGTATTCGATGTGGGCCCTTTCCTTAAAATTGATTATGCGAATATGAATTATTATTTTCACATTTCGTGATTGAAATTTCTTGTCTCTGCGCTTATATAAAGACCCACCACCGCTTCTTCTTCTTCACAACTCAAACTACAAAGTCATTGCTGATAACAGAGTCCACTCCATTTCGATCACCAATGGCTCCTTCTTTCACCAACGCCAAAACCTTCTCTTCTTTCTTCCTCCATGGATTCTCCAACTCTCTCACCAGGTATAACCTCATTTTTCTCACTCTTTAAGTTCATTTTTGCTTCCACCAGTGCTATTTTATCGTTGAATTGTTGGGTTTGGGCAGTAAATTAATGAATGGTTTTGAAACAGACGTGGGTACGCGGTGGCATCGCAGAACGCAACGAAGGGAGGAGTTGCTTCCATGAGCTCCAAAATTGCGACAACGTCAGGGGAAGACAAAGGAGTGTCTCCCTACAAGGTTTCCTGGGTTCCAGATCCTGTCTCTGGCTATTACAAACCCGAGAACATTAACGAGGTTGATGTCGCTGAATTGCGCGCTGCGCTTTTGGCCAAAAAATTCAACAACGCATCTCAATCAGTTAATTTAAAAAATTGAGGTTAATGATTTAACCAGATTAATCAGTATTTTAAGGGAACTTTGATCGGTTAATTAATCTTGGACTGAAATATTAATGATGCTGATATTCTCTGTTCTGTCTTCATGAACAGAACACCTTGTTTATCTTCCATTGCATCTGATTAGTGATGTATTATGATCTATTGGTTATATTCAAGTTTTGCAATTTTAAATCTTTGTTCCAGTGTGATGAATTTCCAGCTTGCAATCTCGTACAACAGAATCCGATTAAGGATACTTTATTTACTCCATTACATTACCTTATTCCATTTTACCTTATTCAACGTTTTACTAAAAGTATTACTTTTGCATTCAATTAAAGTTATAACAAAGCAAACGCGGTGTTCCCGATTGATGAAACTGATCAATAGTTTTTCTATAAAGGGGAAAACTTTCTTCGTTTTCACCCTTCAAAATAAAGCAAAATAACTGAACAATTTCTGGAAAGGATTGTTTTTATTAGAGTTATCAAGCTATATGATTTAAGGTTTGCTTTCATGTTTAATCTTCAAAATCATTCTCAATGGCTGGCTGCAACTACCACGAGTAATTTAACTTCAGTAACTCTTGTAAATAATCGATTTAGTTTTTATAATATACTCTGATGTTGTACTGATACACAAAGCTTTAAAGACAGAAATTTTAAACCTTTACATAAGATAGTAAAAAAAAATGCAGAAACATGTTAAAGTATTTTATACTTGAGGAAGGAGTAATACAAAATATGATTAAATATCTTTTTGTTCGTTAAGTGAATTTTAAAATTAGTTCATTTTCAAAATGTTATACCAATTTAATTATTCATTTGTAAAAATACGTAGATTTAATCATTTTTACCAAGTTTTGTTAAGTTTATTTGATATTTTAAATACATTTTGTGATAATATTTAAGTTAACATTGAAGCGAAAATATGTCAAACAATTTAAACAATTCAAATACTATTATGAAATGCGTTTAAAACGTCAAATAAACTTAATAAAATTTGGTTAAAAAGACTAAATTCACGTATTTTTTAAAATAAAGAATTAAATTAGTTAAAATTTTTAGAAATGGACTAATTTTAAATTTAACTGAAATTTAAGAGACAATTTTTAAGAGACTAAATTCACATATTTAACTCTACACAGAACAACTTCAAAAGATTAAATCGGACATGGACTAATTTTTATATACGTGTGAGTGAACAAATTGAAAACGGCTTTTGTGGAACAGATATCACAATACAATGTAACAAGCATCACAAACATGGTATTGTTTTGTTTTGTTTCATTTATGTACAATATAAAACATGTTTTTTGTGATATGATTAAGCAATTGTGGTTTTATAAGGTAGAGGAAGCGTGTATGGCAAGTAAGTGTGAGAGTTGAAGGATTGGGTCGTTTTCGATTTGTTGCAGATTGTGGTTTGGACGATAGCAGAAACGAATGGAAACAAACAGTGCTAAGTTTTGAATTGCGAAGAGTTTGGCAGTGACAGCATATGCGTAGGACAGTGTGAGTGACAGGGTGATGTAGTTTTCTTTACCTGAATCAGCGAAGCAAGAAACAAAACCCATATACAATAGTTTAATGGAATTCCATTTTCTTTCTCATGCATGCATTGGTTGCATGTGGATAAAGCTGCACTTGTTCCCCTACTTTGCTTTTAACTCCAAATGGACAATGAAATAACCAACAACATCGAAATACATCAAACCAAAAATGTATCAAACTAACATATATATCACCAAAATACCTAAACAAAAAAAATTCTTACTTTATTTTATTGTTATGTACATTCCGATATTCTTTGGGTATCAATAAAAATATCTTGTGCAATCTAATTTTGGTTATTGGTGTATGTTGGAAGTATTGAGAAGTAAATTTCATAATATATATATATATATATATATATATATATATATATATATATATATGTGTGTGAGGTACAAACATCACCTTACAAGTCAGTTTTGTGGGATTAAATTAGATTTAAAATCAGTTCACTTCTAACATAATATCAGAGTCATTGTTTTAAAAAAAAAAACATATCCTGACGATATTTTTTGAGCATTTTGTTTTATCCCTATCGGACCGCTAACGGATCACCTATTAATTTTTAGTCTCACACACATACCTCGACGTGAGAGAGTGTGTTGAAAGTCTTATGTTAACTAAAAATAAGACAATTTCATAATATATAAATAAGATATAAACCTTACCTTACAAACCGATTTTGTGGAATTGAATTAAATTAAAAACTCACTTCTAATCACGTATTACAAATCCATCTAACTTGGAGAAATGGAAATCCGTGACGAAGTAGTTGACAACCATTGAATAGAAGTAGGTTTCAATGACTCAGTACTGAGACCACATATTTTTTAATGACCTAAAAGTTGGGAATATGTCCGAAATGATTTTTAATTTGAACACCTAATGGACCATGTCAGGTTTGCACAAAAGAGTTGGCAGGGATTTTGAATGAGATTCATTTGTGTTTTAATAGCTTGATCATAGACCGTGAAACATACCACAAAGAAAGAAATTAAGTGACCTACTAATCATTTTTATATAGATATAGCATAGTAGGTCAGGTTTGAAATTTCATCCCAACGGATTAAAGATAGGAGGAGACGGACCGATCTATTGACATTTTTTTTAGGTTAAAAATTAAAATAAAATTTTTAAATATTAACTTTTTATATTATATTTTTTAAAAAAGTATAAATATGTAATATTATTATAACTTAAATTAATAATACTTATAAATTAATTTTTAATTATTAGTTATAAAGAATAATTTAACATGTAAATAAAATAACTATTTTTATTTATTTAATTTAAAATATTAGTTAATTATTTAAAAGTTTAAAAAATATTAATATAATTAAATATGTTTTTAATATATATATATATATATATATATATATATAATTTAAAGAAAATTAATGGGATTTATTTTTGATAGTCGGACCAAAAGAGGTTGAAATGATAAAAAATAAATTCAATTGACTTTTTTTTTTCTTACTTCTATTTTTAAGAGATTAAAATAATATATTTAAATTAAATATAATTTTTATACAAAACTACTATAATTTATTATTTACTGGTCACAAGTTCGAAGCAAATCTCGAAACGAAGGAGGGAGGCCTTGGTTCTTCGAATGTTTTGACATCCAAAGTATTAACATTCGATGTAACACGTACTAGCTTCTTATACTGCATCATATTTATCTTGTAAATAAATAATAGGAAATAACCACACACACATTTATTATCAAATAATTGCATAAGAGATTAATATAAAGAGAAAACAAGTTAAAGTGACCGGTTAAATATTTTAATAGAAAGATTTAGTCGACAAGTGAAATATTGTCAAATAAATGCATAAGAGATTAATATGAAGAGAAAACAAGTTAAAGTGACCGGTTAAATGTTTCAATAGAAATATTTAGTCGACAAAAGAAATATAATTTAGTATACACACTTAAAAATCAATGCAATAATTGATTTGGTGACAGAACAATTGACTATATATATGGCTCGAGGGTAATGAAGCACTCAATCAATTATATCTGCTAGATGTGTTCATATTCTTGTTTTTTTGATATGCTTATCCTAAAAATAAGTAATCATATATTGCTTTTAAATAAGTGATTTTTTTAAGAAAAATATATATTTTAGACACGTTTATTTTGTATGAACATGCTGCTAGAAATATAAGTATACAAGAAAACATAGAGATATATTAAAAGAAAAAAAATGGTAAAATGAAAGGGAATGTACGAAATGAAAGACGTCGTGTACAGAAAAAACGACATGAAAAAAGTCGAAAAAAAGAACATGATAAATATCATCATGGACTCCAAGAGAGAGGTTAAAGAACCATCAAAACGACAAACAAAATTAGAGAAAAATTATGAAAAAAAAAACATGTAATTGAATATAATGTGAACTATAATGAAATAAAAACTTCATTAAAAAGAATTAGACCTTGTAATAACTATTCAATCAATTATCCGCATGCGATAATTGATTATATGTTTATTTTAATTAATTAAGTGACCGCGATTATTCTTCCTCACGTCTAAATTAGTAAAAGAATTTCCTTTTAATTGTTCATTATTATTTTTTCTTTTAATTTTCTTCAAACCAAACAATCTCTTAAAAATATCTATTTTCAATTACTTAATTTATAAATTAAAAAAGTACAAAATTCTACATTTTTTTAATATCTATTTTGTCTTCTCTGTTTTTCTTTCCACGTCAAACAAAGTGGAAGTTGTTCTTACGTGAAGTGTCATGATTAAGAAATATTTCTAAATGGAAAAAATGGGACCCCTTTTCTCATATATCCATCTGCAACTGGAAGGAGTCAATAAATAAAGAGAGTGGACAAAAATATGTAAAATGTAATCAGAAATGCTATATTATTCTATTTTTATCTTTCTATAAATTGGTTTCTACTTTATTAAAAAAAAATCATCATAAAAAATAAACATATATAATATTAAAAAAATACAAAACACATTCAATTAAACAATTTATAGGAGCAAAAAATTCACAGAAAAAGTTAGAATGATTCTAGAATATCCATTTATCTAGGTTGCTTTCTAAAACCCAGGGCTACTTGTCTCACACAAACTTTTCTAGCGTGTCCCGCAAAACATCACAGATAATCATTATTTATGCAAAGGAAAAACAAGATCATCGATAATAATTAAGAACAGAAGAAACACAACAACAGATCCCAATTCTGCGAGGAAGAGACCTATCAATTAAATCTAAAGAGAAGAAGAAACGTCACCGTTTTGGCTGAAATTCTCACAATCGAATCCACATCCACACTGAGGGCTCTCGGAAAAGCTTTCGGCACTAAAACCGGCGGAAGCAACGCCGGCAGAGAATTTGAGGTCATCGCCGTCGCGAGTGACCTCAGTGATTGGGATCCACAACACCTCAATTTTCACGCTAACACCCTTCAGCTTCGACAACTTCCCCTTCGAGATCACGCCCTTGATGGTGGACTTGTACTTTAGGTCATACGATTGTATACTGAAATAGCATGTTTGATCCAGATACGCTGCGAACTGGCCGTTTTTTTCGTTTAGCTCGTACTCTGTCACACCTTTCGGAAGAAGACCCACTGGAAGGCCATATTTCTCAAGAACGTCGTACGCTGATAATTTCTCTGAAACGGAAACATACGCATAAGTCAGTATGCAGAGAAATATCATCCAACACCTAGTGTTCATTTTTGTAGGAAAATTGTAGGAAAATGGGGATTGAAGTGTCGTGCTAAGACTGGGAGGAACAGATACTAAACCAAATTAATAAACCAATCACCAACTTAATAATGTAGCTATTTTATATCAAGTTTTTGTCCTACTCTGTATAGTAAGGTTAATACTCTATTAACGCCTGCAACTCGCGAAGCACGTGATTTCACCAAATAAAATAAAAATAAAAATAAAAACTCGGGTAGCGGCATTCTGCTAAAACGGAATAGAATATGCCTCACGAAGAGGGCGAAGATTGAACTCAATTGCAGCTTAAAGAGATATTTTGATCTGATATTTATAACTTATTTTTTGTTAATTAAATTGTAATTATTAAAACACTAGTGAGAGAAATACAATAAATACACTAGAAGCTGTGATGTTGAATGCTGTGTTAAAATAAGTATGGAGATTTAAAACTAGATTTCGAAATACCTTTTTGTAAATGAAGAATGATATTTAACTCACTTTTTTGACCCACTTTTAATTCATTACTTCGATCATCATTATTATATCATATTACTTCAAAGAATCAAAATAAATGATCTACTGATAATTAAAAAATGGGTTAAAAGTAAATAAGAAAAAGTGAGTTAAACTTTCTTTGTCTTTTGTAAATTCAATCCACGTCGTGAATGTGTTATGAAACATGGGTAAGATTTGACATATGGGACGGTTAACTTGTTCTTTTTGGTGGTTGAATGAAATTGAGTTATGGACATTTCTTATTCAATTTTAAAAGGAATTCATTTATTAGTATGGGTTTACAGATACATATTTTTTAAGTTAGTTCTAACTTATAATAGATATTTTCTATGATATTTTTTAATCATTTCTATGTTAACAAAGCATAGTTTAACTATTCAAAAAACACAAATGCTCTACACTTATCTAATTTATTCTATTTCAAAAATGTTTTCTTATCTTCTTTGCTCGTATTATGTTTCAGATTCTCAATGAATATGAATGTGTAAATCTCACTTAATCACTAATATGCTAGTTTGTGATATATATAACACGATGTAAAATATCATTAATATAGGAGATATGATATTTAATAAGTGAGAAAGTCTTTTATACTTTTCTCAAGTGCGCTTTAAAGACGTACTGAAAACATAGTCCGAATGTATTATTTAAACTTACATCGACACAAACGTTATTTTAGTCTATAGTGACTAAATATTTTCTTCGTCCAATTCTAGCTTCTGTATTTTTATTATGAAAACTCGGAATCTTAGATGCCATTCAAGAGTGGCTTGGAAGTTAATGACCAAGTTTAACAATAAGACCAATACAAACTTCTAATACCAATACAAAGAAAAGATGATTAAATGTACAATTGTGGAGTCACTTGTACGGATAACTTTTGTAAAAATAATAAATTTAGTGGAGAGAATTTGCTTAAATTATAAAAAATAGATTATTAATGTATAAATAAATTTTGGAGACTAATTGAATCAGCCCTAGCTAATTATTTCTTTCGATATCAACAGTCATAATGTTTCACAAGCAATGTTTTACATCTGGAACTCACAAATTGAATGAATATTAGAAATTTTATAATCTATATTCCCAAAAAATACAGTAAAATATAATTACGGATAACCCTTACCAGTAAGTTTTGATTTAATTTCACTATTATACATAGCTAGTAAGGTGTGAATACAAGTTTCGAGTGCTTGATTTCCTAATGTGCACACAGTATTCAATCGCAAATTTGAAGCAGACTGGAGGGTCTAACCCAATGTTTGTTTAAAATTAGAAATGCTACTTCGGTGGTACAAGAGGTTTTGACTAATCGTGTCGTAATTTGTCAAGTTTTTCAAGATGGGGAATATTCTTTTGTTTTTCTTCCTTGTATACCTGTTTCTGTTTGAGATGAGGTGCCCAAAGGCGAAACATGACCCGTAACAAAATGCGACCTAAGAAGAAATGGCCATCAATCATACAAATGACCCATATTCTCGAACAGGTAATATCCTCCTTTTACTTCTTTTGAACATTAATTATGTTTGAAGACACCAAACAAAACATGAACATGAAATTGAAATTACGAACCTCTCTCTCTTCATGCAAAAAGCATAACTACATCAGAATATATGAATAATACCTCCTCCAACTTTAATAACCAAACAAACATTTAACGACAATTTTAATTCCTCTTCTCGTTTAAAAAGGGGGAAAAAGGATTCCTAGATTATAGATAAAACTTTTTTTCTAGAGTGGCTCTAGACAAAGAATTGCAACCAAAAAGAAACTTTCCAATTCAACCAAATCACATGGAGAAACTATGATACTTAAAATGAATTAATTATATTGGCATGAAGACAGCGAAATGTCTCCCTCAATAAGGAAATGCCTCAGCCATTGGATATACAATTTTGAATAAATAATCAACATGGTCTCTCAAATATTACCTTTTTTCCTAAATAATCCTTAAGAAAGTACATTATATAATTAGCTCCCTACTATTAAATATAAAATAACTTAAAGTATTATCCCAATATATTTTACTAGGGTGATGAACTAATTTGAAGGATTTCTCATTCTAATTTCTAAGACTTGAAGAATTATTTTACTTTAACGACTATTCAGGAGACAGATCAATCCTTTAAGGACTATTCTATAATTTTGAAATGTCAACCATAGAAAAGTACGCACAACCATTCCTTGACTATTTCAAGTCATGTTTTAATATTTATTCAACAGGGTCTACTTCTGACACAATTTATAATTTTAGCCAATTTAATCTAATAGTCATTGGATTTTATATATCTAATTTAATCTTAACTATGGACATTTATATCAAATCTGTCCTTTTTAATGTTATAAAGAGCTCAGCATTACAATAAGATGGCCGTTGAACAGATAATGAAAATACAGTAGAAGTGGCACTCTTCAAATATAACCTTGAACACAACAGAGATACAAAGACAAGATAGCAGAGAAAACGTAAAAACAGCTGCCTACTAGTGTGCACTTAGTGTATATTTCAAATTTGTCTACAAGGGTGTCAAGTCAAGGTGCTGCCATCTTTACGAAAAGTGTCATGATTCATTCATTGTGTGTTTAAGGGCACAATGCAATTCAGTGAACAGCATACTTTAATATGGCTCAGCCAGCAATTTGTGTCCAGTATATTCAATTGTGTGTTGTGCAGCTAATATTCAATACTGGATTACTATATGCAATAGATTAATTAAAGACAATATGCAAACAAATTCTGTTTGCATCACTCCACAACCTCAATTAAATTGTATTAATTAGCTTGGGACTTACTTTTTCAACAGGTCAAGAGCTTCTTTAATTCAATTGCTTAAGGATTTAGATATAACATCTAACTTATGCGTTGGGTTTAAAGGTTTCTTTCCAAAATTGGTGTCTTTTATAGACCCATATACGATCATTAATAAAACCTACAATCATGACAACAGGATTGGGAAGGTATCCTCGTTTCAACTTCAAAACCTAAGGGCCAAGGCTATCAATCGTGCTTTAGAAAGCTATGTGAGGATCAATGCCACTTCAATAATCTCAATTTTTCTAACATTAGCAAAAGTTGAAGAAGCAATAGAGGCTAAGCAAGCCATTGTGGTCTATGGCGCCACCATAATAAGACTCCCTTCACAAATTGCCACTGGCGGATGGGTAGAGAAATGCCATGTTATAGTGTTATGGTGGCCCTACTATGGTTATTTAACAACACTGTAGTACAATACAAGGCTAAGGCCGATGAACAGAGAGGCAAATGCCAAGGCAATGATTATGACATTTCAATAAATGAGCTAATTTAACAGGAGTTCATTCATCTAGACCTAAATCAATGAAAGTTGAAAGAAACCAGCAGCTACTCAGGAAAATAAAGCATCATGTTACAACATTAAAGACCGTTTAGCAGACATGAGGGATACAGTTCATAACAGATACAATAAAATGAAATGGAAGTATTTTAATGAAATCCAA
>Ga0099822_1004585_pt1 | contig 18008 bp, 6 predicted proteins | sample CowpeawhiteBW_FD_76839 | JGI IMG/M metagenome (GOLD analysis project Ga0099822, IMG submission 76839) | Root nodule microbial communities of legume samples collected from California USA - Cow pea white BW | ecosystem: Host-associated > Plants > Roots > Nodule | place: USA: California | collected...
TATACATATAGGAATTAATTTAGAAAAAGGACAAATTTTAATTTTACAAATTAAAAACGTAATTAATCCTACTGATCTGTAAAAATTAAAATCAAACTTTTTTAAGACTACAAGAGATCAATTAGTCAAAAGAAATGTTGGTGTGACTATTTAGTGACATTTTTATAATGTTACCTTAAAAAAAAATTATCACTAAATTTTTTTAGAAAAAATTTTAAAATATCTCTTAATTTAAAAAAATGTTACCAATAATTTTTAGTAACATTTTTATAATGTCACTCATTTATAAAAAAATTATAACTAAAAGAATTTAGTAATATTTTTTATAATGTTACATTTTTATTAAATAAATGCTATTAAAATAATCTAGTAACATTTTTATAAATGCCTCAATTAATATGTAAAAATGTCACTAATATTTATTAGTAACATAGGGTATACGTAACATGTGGTATAATGTTACTAAACTATATTTGTAACATTTTTTACAATACAGTAACATTTTTTAAATGTTACTAAAGAATAAATATGTAGTAGTGGATGATTGTCGTTTGGGTTCTAATTTAGTTTGTTGGGATTTATGCTTGGTGTTCTATTATAAAATTGATCATTGTTATTGTAGGCAGTCTAATGCTATAAGCAGATGATGAAGTATGTTTGGATGCATGATAGACAAGGGGAGAGTGGAATGAGTCTAGACTATCAATTTACAGTTTATAATTTTTTTTAGGCTTAATTATCATTTTGGTCTCCTAATTTGTTGGATTGGTTCATTTTGGTCCCCTTGTTATTTTTTTGTTCAATTTGGTCATCTAATTCTGTAAAAGGTTCAATTTGGTCCCCTTATTAATTACAATTTAATATATTCATGTTAAAATAATTTTTTACCATTTATACATCAAATCACTCCCTAAATACTCATGTTATTTCATTTCTTACATTTTTCACTAGTAATTTTTTACACTTGAAATTTTCTATACGTGTAAAAAATAATAATAATTTGAATAGTTAGATGGAGTAATTTAATCGATAAATATAATAAAAATTATTTTAATATGTATATATAAGTTGTAATTAAGCTTAATTACTAATTTGGTATCAAATTAGAGAGGATAAAATTGAATCATTTTAAAAAATTGAAGGACTAAATTTAATCAAAATAGTAAAGTGAGGGACTAAATCAAAAACAACCATTGTTAGCTTGACACGTGGCACAATCGTGATCTGCCACGTGGCAGTACATTTTTATAAATAAAAATATCTCAAATTGACACATGTCACAACCATAAGGTGACACGTGGCAGTTTAATTTTAAAAAAAAATAAAAAAATTTTAAAAAAAATTTAAAAATTCCACAAAATGACACGTGGCAGGTCAAGGAGATGGTGTTAAAGTTGACTTAACGGCAGAGACCAAATTGAACCTTTTAAAAAATTAGAGGACCAAATTGAACCAAAAAATAATAAGGGGACCAAAATGAACCAACCCAACAAATTAGGGGACCAAAATGATAATTAAGCCTTTTTTTATTATGTTACTCAAAATAATTATGTAAAGACAACTTATTTTTGTTTTTTCCCTTCCAATAAAGGTGTTAAGGTTATTTAGTTTAAGTATTTTTTTTAATAAGATTTTGAAAATGGTTATTGTATACTTTAGCATTAGACAACTCAATTTTTTTAAAATTTGTTTTCAAAATCATGTTTTTGATAGGTTTTATTAGAAATTGTTTGTTGTTTATAACTACATGGCTTTGGAAATGGTCTTTGAATTCTTAAAGTTTTTAAATTGAGTCCATGTTACAAGAAGAGATCTTTTTTAAATGTTTAATCTATTTAACAAAAATTATTTTAAAATTTAATTGAAATTATAAATTTTAAAATAAAAAATATAAATGTTAAAAATGTTAAATATATAACTATAAAATGATGAAATATAAAATTAAAAAATTAAAAAAATCAAAATTAAAAAATTAAAAAATTTACAATTTAATAATTTAATAATTTTGTATTTTTATAATTTCATAATTTTGTAACTTTATAGTTTTATAGTTTTATAATTATATGATTATATATATATATATATATATTTATATTTATATTTATAAAGAGTGACATCACATCACAAACTTAAAAGTCACAATTTTAAAATTTTAAGAATAAAAATTTATTAGAAACTTAAATAAAAATTCTCAACTTTGACTCAAAAAATAATTAAACCTTTTGTAAATAACAAATTATTTTTATTTTTAGAGTATTACAACACAACTCATGAATTATTTTTCTCAAAAAATTGAATTAAAGATACTATTCTTATTATAAATTTATGAAGATCTTCAGTGAGATATAAAATTGATGATTCAAACATGTAAGTTTTAGTTTTACAAGTGTTTACTAGCCTTTTTAAAAGCGAGCAAGCGTTTATTCTGGGATGTCTTCCTCTACAAGAATCCGAGAAACTTATACTGAAAAATAAAGATCAATATAAGAAAAATAAATCAAGTTCAATAATAGCACATAATTACCTAATTACTATTCTGTTACAATATGTAATGTAACAGTAAAAAAACCAGTTGGATGTGATAAAATCAAATTAAATTTGCCCTTTACATTAGGAAAATAATGGGACTGCGTGTATACAATGACGACAATAATGAAACCAACCAGTAGCCACATCTCAATTAATTCGGAAATGCGACAGCATAAATGGAAAATTAATTTCAGTGTTCACCAATTAGTTAAAACCTATGTTCCTCAGCACCTCACGCCCGTCTATTTGGTCAAATCATTCACAGTATTCTGTTCAACTTTCACATTATCTTCATCAGCTTTCTGAGAAGAAATATCTAGAGCCTGCAAGAACCAAATTCAGTCAGACAGGATTGTAAATGACACTTAATAAAATGCACGCTTAGTGTTTATGCATTTGTGCTTAGTGTTGTGAAATTCACCTTCATGCAAGTTTCAGCAACTGCAGTATCAGAGACTCTCAAATGTTCCCGACTTCTTCTCTGGTCATCCTGAAACTAAACAGGTATCAAACATTGTACCAAGTTACATATGAATTTATGTACGAGTTTACAAAAGGGTTTTCAACAGAACAGTCCGAGGAATGTACAAGAAAAACCAGTTAGTTGGAGAGTTACGCAATGGACAATACATGACGATAAGTTGCATAATTTATAATTTATAATTATATAAAAAAATTCTCTTTTATGTCCATATTTCATAATTTCAATTTTATTTTTTATAATATAATTATTTCTTAAATTTTTAAAAATTAACAATTACTTTTACATATTTTCTTCTGTAAAATTGTCTACCTTACCTGCTTTTTTTCTTTATTCATCAACATTTATTTTCACAAATTTTCTCTAATCATTTCATTTTGTTTTAATAAATATAAATTTATTTTGTAAATTAATTTAATAACATTACAATATTATTGTCTATTAATATAATATTATTGTCTATTAATATAATATCGTGACTATGTTTATGCAAGTTAAAAAAGAAAGAATATAAAACTGTCTCCAGAATTTAATGTCAGCAGGTTGCCAATTATTAACAAATGAACTGTTCGTAACTTAGACTACAGGGGAATCTCAGTAGATAGTTTGAGTTGAGATACACGATCATTCCTTGATAGGCAGTCAGCGCAGAACGTGATTTCATTTCACACAATTTTATCAGTGTATTTCAACTTTTAAGGATGCTTGACAGTCAAAATTAGCGTTTTAAGTTCTATGAAGATTGGTCATTTACATTACTAAGTACAGACATAATCCCAATGGTTATAGTTTTCATTTTTTTCTTTATTTTTGAGGAATGAGACAAGGGTAAGGGGAATGTGGCATCGTTGGTAAGTCTTTGAACATATATCTTTGCTTATTCTTAAAATAGGCAGCCATTTAATCCTCTAAGAATATTTTCTTAACTTAGCTTGTTTAGACTCATTCTTTATAAGATAGAACCAATAGTGTTCAATGAACTATGTAGTCATACCATTCAGTGGAACAAAACTTGTTTTTTATTTTGAATACATGCACTCATACATTCAATCTTCCGGAACTGATGCCACAGCTCCACATGAATCTCTATAATTAATGAATAATCTACGGACAAGCCTCCTGTTAAAAATGACACAGCTCCATCATTTCCCACTACTTAATGCCGTCACCACCACCATTGACTCTCTAACTTCTCAATCCTATAATCAAGCATTGCCACCATTTTGCTAAAATGTATAAGGACAAGTGGACTGATGTAGCATGTCATGAAAACTAAGTATAAAAGCTAAAAGATAATTATTCTTTTCCATTATCACTCAAAATTTTGATAACTTTGCCAAACAGATTTTTGATTTCATTTAAGGAAAGACAACTGCAGATAACAACATTGCTGATCTCACATTGTTAAACACACCCTCAGGTTTGCTGGCCCTTCCCCAGTTTATTTAACGGGGTTCAAACCAGATCGGAGAACACTATTTTTTCATGGGCATTTTTGGTTCCTACCATTTGTTCCTTCCTCATTGCATTTTTTTTGCATCTTCTGATGGAAAAACTAGCAGAAGATTTTTCCTCTAACCATTCCTCCGTTGTTTTGAGGGATGTCAAATTGGACCCCTTGAGAATCTCCTTGATTCTCTAAGTAAGATTTCTCAATCTTATAATCAAGCAATCCCACATACCATTTTGCTAAAGTGTACAGGGGCAAGTGGACTGATGTAGCATGCAATGAGAACAAAAAGTGGAAAAGCTAAAAGAAAATTATTCATTTGCATTATCACTCCTCAAAACTTTGATAACTTTGCCAAACAGATTTCTGATTTCATTAAGGAAAGACATAACTATAGACAACAACATTGCTGATCTCACATTGTTAACCAAACCAACAGGTTAGGTGGTCCTTCCTCAGTCTTTTTAAGAGGGTTCACTTCTGGCAACCCAAAAAATAGGGTGGGTGCACTTCTGGCAACCAAATAAAAAAGAGAAAGAACCGCAACTAATGTTGCTAGGATTTAGACACAAAAGCAAAGTCCCCAAGATTGAGAACTCTGCTACCAACTTCAAATTACTTGAAGACTTAAGAGAAGAAAACTAATTCAATTCAAATTGATAGTAAATCAATACTACAGACTATATAGAGATATCTATCACCTTAGAATAATGATAGCAAAATCTCTTAGAGGATCCTATGGTATATTAATTGTCATAATTACACTTATAATGATTGGTAATGTCTCATTGTAAATCTACAATATCATTTTATAACTCAACGTGTAATGTGTTGGTTGAGTTGAGTAAAACAAAGCTTCATAAAGACAAAATGCAACCAAATTATCTCAAAGCAAGCAACATGACACATGGCTCATGGCACGATACTCTACTCAATGCCAAGAATATACACCAACAAATATTTTCTTGTGTCGCGCTGCGGGAGTGAATAACCAGTAGGGAAGAATAGGTCATAGTAGTTAGCACCAAGAAGATCTCAAATGAAGTGATGCATTGCTCAAAGGCAGAGTTGTGTCAAATATTGGTATATTTTGATCCTATTTTTAACTTGTATTTAGAAACTTATCATTATTTTATGATATATATTTAGTAGTTTTTAGTTCAATTAAAGTAGAACCTAAGATCCTCACTTAAATAGACTGAGCAAGTGGTACTTACTCAAGCTCGAGCAAGGAACTCTTGGTTAAGCGAGCCATGATAGACTGAGCATGTGGTACTTACTCAAGCTCGAGCAAGGAACTCTTGGTTAAGCAAGCCACGAGGGCACCTATGCACGAGACACAGGGCTTGCGCTCTCCCCTTCTTAACAATGAGGGCTACATTCACTCTGTTGTTACAGCTTTTGTTGCTTGACCTAAGGGGATACTTTCAGAGTAGGTTTGAAAAGAAAAAACCCAACACCAAATATTATAAACTTAGGGTTAGACAACCTTGTAAATTATCCTAGGTACTGAGACACATCATAATATTTGTGTGCTCTAAGCTCTTAATCTTAGTTAATTGTGTCAGCGTGATGCCATGAGCAACTAAGTACCCTATTGTTAGAGGTTGATGTTCCTACCCAACTCATGTCATTTATGGTGTCTGAAAAAATGGCTAATATAAGTAGATTTATATACAACTACCGACACTATATAGCATGTTTAACCATTAGAGTCTCAAAATAAATGAAAATATTATTAACTTATTTAAATTTTCAAAAACCAACAGAGGTACATACCAGACCATTGAGCTGTGGTTCAACAATTTCTTTCTTTACTTTGCTTGGTACAAGCTCACTGATAAATGAGGTAACAAATTGAGCACCTGATCATGTAATGTTTAATCATAAGAAATAAATTGAGTATAAAGTAAAATACCGTTCAACATCAACGTCCATGTCAGAATCTGGATCCCATGTCTCATCTCCATCATGATCTTCTTCTGCCTGTAAAATTGTAGCATGTGTATATGAGTATTAGAAAATGAGCACGAATGGTAGGAAAAATTTAAAATTTAGTTACCATATGAGTTTAGGGGGCCTAAGATTTATCTTATTGGTCACTAAGGGTGTTAGTGTATACAATCCATTCATATTATTTGGTTGTACAGTAGTTTCCTAGTCTTTGTAGTACCTAATTTCTTTCTCTCAAACTGTATCTTTGTTAGCGTAGTTAATTTTGAATCACATTACTGCCAAGTCAGTATTACTATTCACTTCCTCAAGACTCTTCTTGGAGTCTTCACTTTGTATAGGAATCTACTCAACATCTATTGCAGTTGAATAATGCTCTACACTTTTAGCTTATTTTCTTTGTAATCTCAAGAATATTTAAAATTGTTAGATCAAACTATCAAATTTGTACTAATTAGACGACACAACTCTGTCAAGGATAAGATGACCTGTATCATATAGTGTATTACGTGTAAAATCACCCAATGGTTTTGATGATAACAAATACTCGAAGTGAGTCTATATGCTTTGAATATTTAGGGTGTGTGCTTATGCAGTTAAAGTGTCTCCATCAAGTTTGCATATGTACTGATAAGATGATTCAACATGTACTGATCATATGATTCAACATTTGAACTGATCAGACGACTCATCAGTAGATCATACTAGACGACTCATCAGTAGATCATACTAGACGACTATGAGCATCGTCGGGCGTGTTTTGCAGTCAACATCTTAATTGTTTTATTGCTTTGATTATTTATGATTTGCTTAGCTTATGAGTTAAATGAAACTAACAAGTTGCAACAATCAAAATGTTCCTAGATAATTAAATCTAAATCAAAGGATTTCACAAACAAATCTTATATCTTGAAATTGAAAATGCTTTAATGGTCAACGATCACTTTATCTATGTATATAGGTCACCGACAGCAATGACAAAGAGTGACTGAAATAGCAGAGTGGGATGAGAACCTACTTTGATACCAACTTAAATCTGAAGTTTCAAGGGAGAAAATGTTGAATTTTTAACTAAGCTGAAAAACAAAACACACACATATAACAACAGTCAAAAAAGGTACATTGTGATTGCAGGACCGCAAAGTTTTGCACTTGGCCAAGCAGCTACAGCAGAAAAAGAAACAGATAGATGGACCCACAAGACACATAATAATATAAAATACATACATTTATTTAACACAATTAAAAGAAATCCTTCAAAAAAAGCCAATTAGGGAAATGCAGTAAAATAAGTGACAGAAGTTTACCTCTCCAAGATCAGAATCCGGAGGCCTTTCCTGAAATTGGACACTAGGAGCATGCTGCAGCCTGGAAAGATTCTCAAGTAGCTTAGATTGAATTTCTTCAAGTAAATGACGGGAATTCTTGTTTTCCATGTTACTTGGGGCAACATGAAGGGTATAATCTGGACCAAAATATTCATAATACTCGTGTTGTGGCATTTTGTCATCAACTTCTATTCCAAGAGCAACTCCTGTCTGCCTTAACATGTATAATGAATAATTTAATGTATTTGGATGAATTTCTATACAAAAGAATTAATCAAGTAGCATATAACTACTAAATAAACAAGTTGAGAAGTGAGAAACACAACTACAAGGTGTGTCTTATTGAATACTAAGACACTTTAGGATATCTTAATTTACATTTTATAGTTCAAGACAAGCAAAATGAAACAATACTAACTACTTTGACCCCTCTACCATCATTACTGTTACTGAACAAGTTACTTCATGTCCAGTATTTTTTATAATTAAATATGAAAGATGTAGAAAATATTGGAATTTCATGACAAAAATCCCACTTTTGGGTTATGGCACCCCGCTCGGATACAATAAATAAATGGCAGAAATTTTATTAATTTAAACAACATTCTACCTCATAGCACCAACAACGAGCAACATTCCGAATGGTGTAGCCACCACCACCTAGTAGCAAGAGGGGCACGTTGAATGACCTCATGTATCTAACACACTCTGCATGTCCCCTAATTGAAAGATTGAAACATCCCAAACGGTCTCCAGATAGAGAATCAGCACCACACTGAAGAACTACTGCACCAGGCCTGAACACTTCCATTACTTTGCCAATTATTGGTTTGAACAAGAAATGATAACTCTCATCATCAATGCCATCATCAAGTGGAACATTAAGAGAATAGTATTTTCCTTTTCCATATCCAATATCGCGTACATCCCCAGTACCAGGAAAATAGTCTCCGAATTTATGAAAAGAAACAGTCATGACTCTGTCAGTAGTATAGAATGCTTCCTCCACACCGTCTCCATGGTGGATATCAATGTCCACATATAGAACACGCTGCAACAAATGAAATATTTTAAATCAGAAAGAGACACAAGTTTGTGATGAGATATTTGAGTAACTTCAAAATAGTAATATTTTACCATGACAATGAAAAGTTAAACTCATTTTGTTATTAGATGTAACCATTTGAGCTCTCATGTAATTGGTATTGATTTTACATATATAAATATGTGTGTGTGTATATATATATGTGTGTGTGTGTGTGCGCGCGCATTTCCATTCAATATTAGTATTTTGTTTCTTAACTTAATGTTTGTTGTGGTCTAATCATCCATAGATTAATATTTGATTCATTAGGTATTGGGAAAATATCTTTTGTGATCCATAAATGGAACAAAATACCTAATGAAGCTTGTATTTAGGAATGGAGCTTGAGTCATTAATTAGCTATCTTAAACCTTGTTGTAAATGCAAGTTTGTTTGTTATGAGCTCTAGGAATTGAATCTTAATAAAGAAACCTAGGCTTATTCTACTAAGGAATTACGATTTGAGTAAACTTGTGAATTGACTTTAACATGAAAGTGGAGAGGAGTTGAGAGATTATATGCATGAAAGTGGGGATCAGTGAAGTCTAACCCTAACAAAAATCTACCATATCATTTCTAATATTTTCCACATCCTAAGTGTTTGACAAACTTCCAAAAGTGTTTTATTTTTGTTGGCATAGCTTTAATCATCTAGCATCAATACAAATCATGGAAATATTATTTGTCTAAACTAGTTATCGATTGCAAATTTTGTCATGTGTTGCACAAGTCCTTGGAGAGAATGATAAATATTTATCACTTGTTCATGTGCTATAGGTGCACTTGTCAATGAATGATTCGTGCCAACAAAAATCCCAAGATCCAAATGGCAGTTCCTAAAGTTATTTTGTTCTTTCCAAAGTGAACCTTCTAGATGGCTCGATTGCTTGGACTTGGATTCAGAATCTGATCCTTCTCCAACTAAACAAAGTCATGTTTCCCATCATCATCTGATGTTGGGTGTTTACAACCAACGCTTCTCAACATGAATAGTAGCTTTTTATTATAGAACGTTTAAAGGGATCATGTTCGACTAAATTTAGTGTTGGAAGAATTCTCTAAGGATCCAAAAGAAAAGAATCTTATGTAAAAGCTCCTATTGCCTACAAATTTGAGCTATGCCCTTCATTATTCAGTAGTAATAATTCCCTACAAAAATCCTAAAGAATATCTAAAGTATAAAAGATTCAGACATGTCCACAAAATCAATATACGTCTAAAGCGTGACAATAAAAGGAAACCAAAAGGAAATGCACGGCTACACAAACCTCATGCTGTTTAAGAAGTTCTAAGATTGCAAGGACTATATCATTAACATAGCAAAATCCAGAAGCCTCACACTTCTTGGCATGATGCAACCCACCAGCCCAATTGACAGCGATATCACATTGGTCATGATTTAATTTCACAGCACCCCCAACTGACCCCCCTGCATAAGTTTGACAGAAAGAGTAGAGGCCATCAAAAACAGGACAATCTTCACCAACATTAAAGCGTTTGAGTTGCCTAAGATGATCCTGCTGTGTTTCAGGGGTTATGCTTCGAAGGAATGCAACATAATCATCAGCATGAAAACGACAAAGGTCCCGGTCTCTAGCAGGAAATGGCTTATGGACCTGCATGTGCTGAAGCAATCCATAATGAGCAAGAAGTGCATGTGTCATCCGTATACGATGTGGCTTCATAGGGTGACCTTGCCCATAATAGTAATTCCCAACCTCTGGATCATAGAAATAGCAAACCTTTCTCTTAACTCCATCAGGTGCAGATGGTAAAGAATTGCTGCCGGAATCCATGTGTGTTGTTTCCCGTTATTATCTTCTTCTCAATAGTCAACCATCCTAACAAAATCTCTTGAAAGGGAAAAGGGGAGAAAGGACTATTAAAGAAAAAGAAGCAGTAGTAAAACAGCTCAATTCAAAAAGAAATATTGACGTAAACTGAGATAAACGTACATAGCAACGATGGGAAATCAAACAATTAAATTAAAATTAAAAATAAGAATTGGGTTGGGCTACTATAGCCTTTGGTTTATGGTTTTGGAACTCCTATAGCTGACAGACTGTCACCACCATGTGCACAAACTGAATACAAACCCTAATATACTGAGGAAAAAACCTATCGCTTAATGTATAGACATAGAAAATCAGAAGCACGACAGAAAAGATCAATCAAAATCATAGATTGTCATACTGCTGAATAAGCGAAAAAATGAATGGACAACGTAATTGTAATTGATTCCACAATTCCATTGCAAAAGTGGAGGTATCCTACGATTTCAGTCTTATCTCTTCTCCAGTGCTGTTTAGCAGAGTCTCCCGGGTCTACAAACGTATCGACCGACTACTGGCAACGATTCAAAGCAACTCTGGCTAAAGCGAAAGTGCCTCACAGCCCACGCTGCTTGTCCGATGATACCACAAATTATTCTCGTCTACCAATCGTAATAAACTAGTCCTTCCGGATTTGGGTGAAGCAGGTGTTATATTTTTTATTTTGTAAAATAAATTAAGTGAAAAAGAATTTAATAAAAGTATAACATGTCAAAGCGTAATATGTCCATTTTTATTTATTTATTTGTTAAATAAAAATAATTAAAAATAAATAAATTTTTTATATCTTATAATAATTTAAGTTTTAATTATTATTATAATAAAATAATTTAACATGTAAATATAATAATTATTTTAATTTATACAATTAAAAAATTAATATATAAATATAAAGTTTAAAAAAATTAATATATCAATATAAAGTTTAAAAAATATTTATATGATTAAATATATTCTAAATATTTTTTATAAATATATATATAAACATATTTTATAAATAAAACTAAAAATATTAAAAAAAAGGTAACGATCCAACCCATCGATCTGTTTTGTGACAAGACGAGTTGTAGTTTCTAGTCCATTTTTTAGTGACAGGATAGTTCACCCAACCCATTTTTGGTGGGCCAATAGTGAGGCGGGCCAAAATGGACTAGGTTAACCTGTTTTGTCACCCTAAGAAATGTTCAGGTTTTGACCATTATAAAATTTTAATAAACTTCCTCTATTAGAGTTTTGACTTAATTATTCCATTGATTCTTGTTTTGTAAAGAAATGTCAAATCAGTCATTGGACTTTTTTTATTTTTTATTCAATTTAATTCTAATTTTTGTAAAAGTAATTCAATTTAATCATTACCTTTAGCTTATTCACAAACATTGGTGTTAAAGTCATAGTGATGGTCAATTTATGTTTAATTATAAGTAATATTATTATTGTAATTTTTTTATAGGTATTAGTATTTCACATTTTTAATAATATTATTATTATAAATATTATTTATAATTATAATAGTAAAATGATAACCAATATTAGTATTAACAATAATAATAATAATAATAATTATTATTATTATTATTATTATTATTATTATTATTATATGTTACTATTATATATTATTACTATTAGTATTATTAACATTATCTATAACAATATATAAAGATGATTCCCTATTTTGTGTTCACATTTCATAATACCAATTTTATCCTTTACAATATAATTATTTATTAAATTTTTAAAAATTAATGGTTATTTTTACTTATTTTCTATAAAATTGTTTATCTTTTTTTCTTTTTTTTATTTATCAACAATTAATTTAGCTATTGATTTCACTTTATTAACTTAATAACATTACACTATTATCACCTATTAACATACAATCATTTAGAGCTGTCAAAATGGGTTGGAACCCACGAGTCAACCCGGCTCACCACGGGTTCGGATTGAATTGAAATTTTTTTACAAATTTCAATACAGTTGATTTTTTACCCAACTCATTTAGAACCCGGCTCATCTGGGTTGAACCCGTAGTGAGCCGGGTTGGCTCACCAACACGTAGATAAAAGAGTTACATAAGTGTTTTTTATTAAGTTGGACTTTACATTTGGGTCATATTAGGTTTTTTTTAACCAACACATAAATAATTTGATTTTTTTTATTTTAGTTTTTATTTGGATTGTATTAAAGTTTATTTAGATTTTAATTTTAATTAGAATTATAATTTAGTTTTGACTTAAAATAAAATAAAATAAATTGTATTTTTTTTAATTAAGTGAACCCGTTTAACCCGCCAACCCATGGTGGGTCGGGCCGGGTTCAAATTTTTTTGACTCGCTAAAAAGTGAGTCAAATTGGGTTGGCTCACTAAATCATCAACCCGTGGTGGGTCGAGCCGGGTCGGGTTACCCGTTTTGACAACTCTACAATCATTCATATCTAAAAAATATCTCTAAAAAATGCGTACACACAGGCGCGATAATCCCTATGTGAACGCTAGTTAGTAGTAAAGTTATTACTATTATTAGCGTTATTAGTAATATTAATATGTAATATATTAATTTTATTATTATATATTATTGATATGAGAAAATAAGTACTAGAAAAATTATTACTATTATTGTTATTATTTTTTTTATTATTACTACTAGCGAAAACATAAACGTTATTGCACATGTGTGTTCGCATTTTCTAATTTTCACAGGAATTTGAATTAAGATCAATAATATTTATTTTCAAGATATATAATTAATTTTTAAAATAGTTTTTAAATAAAATAACTGTTAAAAATAAAAGATCTTTTTAGAATAACGGTTAAGGTTAAACTATTTATAAAGTAGTTAACTTTTAAAATAATAATTAAGTGTAAAACTAAAAAAACTAAATGTGAACACAAAAAAGAGAAACTTCTCTATATATTGTTATAGATTATTATTAGTATTATTATTATTATCACTATTAATAATAATAATAATAATTATTATTATCATTAAAAAAATTATAATTAAGAACTATAATTATTATATTGTTATTATAACTACTATCATATCTAATTTAAAAAATTGGCATTCCAAAAATATAATTTATTAACCATAATAATAATAATTATTAATATTATGTCATTATTATCATTATTATAAATATAATTATTTTTATTATTATCATTATTATTATATACTATAATTATTTTTTATATATATTATTATTATTATGAATTTTAACTATAATTATTATTATTATTTTCAACTCTAACTATAATTATAATACTTATTATTAACTATAATTATTATTATCGTCAACTATAATTAATGATCATTATTAGTATCAACTATATGTATTATTATCATTACTAACTATAATTATTTATATTATTATATTTCTATTATTATTTTTATTTTTATTACTATTATTATTATTAATAAGAACCATAATTATTGTAATAGTTATTATTATTATTGTTGTTGTTTTAATTATTATTATTAGTTACATATTTACTTTTACTTATTATGTTGAATCATGTTTCAATTACTTGACATTTTTATTTATTTTGTTGTTCATTTATCTTTATATTTGAAAAATTATTTCAATTAAAAAAAGTAGTTACTAAAATCAGTAAAATAATAAAACTGAAAAATAATTTTTATTTTATTTTTAATAAATATTTAAATTTAAAATATAATAATTAAGAGGATAAGATTCATGTAGGTTGAATTGAACCGAACCAGACCGAATTGAAACTAACCTAATCAAACTGAATCGAATTGAACTGAACTTAAATATTCTTTCCTTTTGTTGAGTTTTAAAAGACCTTCAAAAAAAAGAGGAGAAAATTTAAGGAAAAATTTTACACTTTCATAATTAATTGATATAGAGCAAAAAGAGAGTCGTTTTGTAAGGTGCGTAAAAAATGTCACATCCAAAAGTTTTTTCAGCACCAAACCACAATCATGAGGTCCCTCTTAAACAATAGAAACATAATGTTTTTTTCCCAAATTAAATATAACAAGTGTATAAACAATAACATAAACAAACTGTATACTTTCAATAAAAACAACATTCAAAGGACAAAGGACAAGCTTAAATTGGTTTGTATTCACCTTTCACGAAAATAACTATTTTATCAAAGTGGAGAACATGGAGTTCCGAAATTGGTAAAAACCTAAATATTTAAGAAAAATATTATAAAACAATAAAAAAAAGTTGAAATGGGAGTAGTGAAGCATTGAGTATAAAAAAATGAGAAAAATGGAAAAGACATATAAGAGAAGAATAAAATGTTAGTTAGGGTTAAGGTTTAAAAAAAAGAGATACCAGTTGGGTGGGGTGTGAGGTGTTAGAATTGTAGTGAATGTGGTAAGGTGGGATGACGAGAGAAAGGTGACATGACCTTATATAGTAGTGACGGGGATGAGAAGCTCATGATCATTGTCTCAATGGTGGTGATTGAATAAAAAATGGAGCGTGTGTGGTGTTTAGGATAAGAGGCCATTGAAGAAAAATCAGAAAATAAATACATAATTCAATTAGTGAGCAGTTAACCGATAGAAGTTCAGTTTTTTAAAAATAAACGATAAAACAATACTGATTAATTATTATTATTATTTTTACTTTAATATTTAATTTTTATTATAAATAGTTTAGTTTTTTCTTTGTTACTTTAATATAATACAAATAATCATAGTTAAGTTTAGCTAGATTAATTATTTTCATATATAACAATATATAAAGAGGATACCCTCTTTTGTGTCCATATTTTGATATTCCAATTTTATCCTTAATTATTATTTTAAACACTAACTATTTTATAAATAGTTTACTTTTAACTGTTAGTTTAAAAACCTCTTTTGTCTTCAACAGTTGTTCTAAAAATTTCTCTTATGTACATATTTTATTTTTCCAATCTTACATTTAACAACTATTTTAAAAATTCATTATATATTCTTTGTTGAACTGAATTGAACCAAACCAAATAAAATTGAATCGAACGAGACCCAACCAAATCACACTAAACCGAACTGAACTGAATCGGACCGAACCGCAACAGACCGAATCGAACCAAATAGAATTGAACCAAACCGAACTGAATCGAACTGGACCGAACCAAACAAGACCGGAACGAACCGAACCGCACTGAAACAAACTGAACCGCACTAAATCGAACCAAACTGAACCGAACCAAATCAAATTGAATTGAACCAAACCGGACCAGATCGAACCAAACAGAACCACACTAAACCGAAGCGAACCAGACTTAACCGAATCAGACCGAACTGTACTGAACCAAACCGAACCCCACTAAACCGAACTGAACCGCACTGAACCGAATCAAACTGAACCACAATAAACCAAACCGGATCGAACCGAACCGAACCGGACCGAACAAAATCGAGCCGAACTGAATTGAAACTAACCAAATCGAGTTGAACCGAATTGAACTGAACTGAACTTAAATACTTTTTACTTTTGCTGAATTTTAAAATTCCTTCAAAAAAAGAGGAGAAAATTTAAGGAAAAATTTTACACTTTCATAATTAGGCAAAACGAGTGTCGCTTTGTAATGTGCGTAAAAAATGTCACACCCAAAAGTTTTTTCAGCACCAACACCACAATCGTGAGGTCCCTCTTAAATAATTGAAACATAATGTTTTTTCCCAAATTAAATATAGCAAGTGTATAAACAATAACATAAACAAACTGTATACTTTCAATAAAACAACATTCAAAGGACAAGCTTAAATTGTTTGTATTCACCTTTCACGGAAATAACTATTTTGTCAAAGTGGAGAACATAGAGTTCCGAAATTGGTAGAAGCCTAAATATTTAAGAAAAATATTATAAGACAATGAAAAAAAAATGTTGAAATGGGAGTAGTGAAGCATTGAGTATAAAAAATGTGAAAAATGCAAAAGACATATAAGAGAAGAATAAAATGTTAGTTAGAGTTAAGGTTCAAAAAAAGAGATACCAGTTGGGTGGGATGTGAGGTGTTAGAATATCACTGATGGTGGTAAGGTGGGATGACTAGAGAAAGGCAGCATGACCTTATATAGTAATGACAAGGATGAGAAGCTCATGATCATTGTCTCAATTGTGGTGATTGAATTAAAAAATGGAGTGTGTGCGGTGTTTAGGAGAAGAGGCCATTGAAGAAAAATGATAAAATAAAATACATAATTCAATTAGTGAGCAATTAACCGATAGAAGTTCATTTTTCTTTTAAAATAAACGATAAAACAATATTGTTTAATTATAATTAATTTTTTTTACTTAAATATTTAATTTTTATTATAAATAGTTTAGTTTTTTCTTTGTTACTTTAATAAAATACAAATAATCATAGTTAAGTTTAGCTAGATTAATTATTTTCATCTATAACAATATATAAAAAAGATATCCTCTTTTGTGTCCATATTTCTTTATTCCAATTTTACTCTTACTTATTATTTTAAAAACTAATTATTTTATGAATAGTTTACTTTTAACCATTAGTCTAAAACCCTCTTTTGTCTTCAACAGTTGTTTTAAAAACTTCTCTTATGTACATATTTTATTTTTCCAATCTTACATTTAACAACTATTTTAAAAATTCATTATATATTCTTTGTTGAACTGAACTGAACAGAACTGAATGAAATTTAACTGAATTGAACCAGACCAGACCAAACCGAACCGAACAACACTGATTTGAACCAGACCGGACCGGATTAAACCAAACCAGATCGAACCGAACTGCATTGAACTGAACCAAACTGTACCGAAGCTAACCGCACTGAACCGAACTGAACCGAACCAAACTGAATCGAACCGAATTGAACTGAATTGAACCTAATCGAGCCGAACTGAACCAAATTGAATGGAACTGAACTGAAATATTCTTTAGTTTTGCTTAATTTTAAAACACCTTCAAAAAAGGAGGAGGAAATTTAAGGGAAAATTTTACACTTTCATAATTAATTAATATAGAGCAAAAGGAGAGTCGCTTTTGTAATATGCGTAAAAAATGTCATACCCAAAAGCTTTTTGAACACCAACACCACAATCGTGAGGTCCCTCTTAAACAATTGAAACATAAAGATTTTCCTCAAATTAGATATAGCAAGTGTATAAACAATAACATAAACAAATTGTATACTTTCAATAAAAAAACATTCAAAGGACAAACTTAAATTGGTTTGTATTCACCTTTCACACAAATAACAATTTTATCAAAGTGGAAAACATAGAGTTTCGAAATCGGTAAAAGCCTAGATATTTAAGAAAAATATTATAAGACGATGAAAAAAAAAAAGAAGGTAAAATGAGAGTAGTGAAACAACGAGTATAAAAAAATGAGAAAAATGTAAAAGACATATAAGA
>Ga0099822_1004594_pt1 | contig 17996 bp, 8 predicted proteins | sample CowpeawhiteBW_FD_76839 | JGI IMG/M metagenome (GOLD analysis project Ga0099822, IMG submission 76839) | Root nodule microbial communities of legume samples collected from California USA - Cow pea white BW | ecosystem: Host-associated > Plants > Roots > Nodule | place: USA: California | collected...
AAAAAAAAATATAATTTAACAAAAAAAAAAAAAAAAAAAAAAAATATAAAAAAAAAAAAAAAAAAAAAATTTTTAAAAAAATAAAATATATATATATATATATATATATATATATATATTACCTATATGAAAAAAAAAAATTGGGAGAAGGGAGGGGGCCATCGCCCCCTGTACCTACACTAAGGTCTGGTCATCGGTGTAAAACTTTGGTCCATATAAACATTACACATATACATGTATAAAGGAAATGAACAATTGGGAAGTAGACAAGCACATTTAAGAAAATGAAAACGTAGGACGACAAAATGTTAAGTTAAAATAGAAAAAAGATGTTGTTAAAAGATACACTTATCTATTTAAATTAAATTCCCATCTCTTCTTTACAGAGGTATACATATATAATTTATAATAGATGCTTTCTTATATAAACTTACATTAATTGTGAAATGCGATTGAGCTGATATTTTTCTGGTGAGAAGTCTTAATTGATGTTGATGTCTGATTATTATTATTATTGTTACGGTGAGAAATACTTTTAAGACTATGTTTCACAGTTCATACAAAAGACAGATTTCTTTTAATTTAACGACACATATAAGTCAAAGGACATACATAAGTCAAATGATAGCTCATCGAAACTAGTCTTCACTAGATATAACGTGCATGAAACCCCACTAAGAATATTACTCTTTGTCAATTACGTAGAAAACACGAGACCCTCAGTACAAACAAATTAAGGTGAATACCACGATTTTAATATGACAGTTATAAAAAATTGTCATAATTTGTTTTATAATACGACAGTTTTATGATTGTCATATTTTGTATGCAAATGATGACATTTATCATTGTTATTATACTATATTATATTATTTTTTTTCTCATTGCACCTATCTTTTGCCTGCACTCATCTTTCTCTCTCATTTTTTTTGAAATCTCTTATTTATTCTGTTTTTTACTAAACAAAGACCTGTGAACCTCTAAAAGAATCAAAATCCTTGATGTTTAAGTCAATTTAACCCTTGTGCTCATTTTTTCAACTCAGTGGACCTTGTCCCTTGCCGTCAGCCAACGACAAATCTTCATGAAGTTAACTAGAACTATTGCAATTGTTGGAGTAGTACTCATCGGAGTCGGGTTGAGTTGAGAAAAATTAAGTTTTTTTAGAAGTGGATTGAATTCAACTTGGCTCCCTTAACACACGGATTAAACGGTTTCGAGCCGGATTGAGGGTGAGTTGACCCACTTAATTCACAAACATTTTTTTACAATTTTTTTTAATAATTAATTACTACTCCTAATTATATAGGTTCACAATTTCATATTTTAAATGTTAAAATGTTGCTCAATAATATTTGAATAGTTTAAATGTTTAATTAATTTGATTGTCAAGTTATATACATTAATACTTTAATATTTAACTATAATCTTTATAGTAAATTGTTCAATCAAACTGTCTTATAAACAAATTTTTCTAAATTAGCATGACAAAAACGTGTAGTTATTTTTATTTATATTTTTTTGAATAGTATGACAGAAAATATGTAATATTAGCTATGTTTTCTTGGACTATATATTGGTAGTGAGCATGATGAAGATATTGGTTCTTGATTTTACTGTAATTGTCATCTCATGGATTGCTTAAAAAATTATTTAAATATATGAATACTTAAAAATAAATACATAAATAATTTTTTTATGTGGGTTGGTGAGCCAACCCACTTAACCCACCAACCTGTGGTGAGTTGAGCCGGGTTACAAAATTTCTAGTTCACCATAAAGTGAGTCGGGTTGGGTTCACTCATTTTCAACCCGACTTCCCAACCCGACTCGTGGTGAGCCAAACCGTGTGAGTCGAATTGACTCACTTTGACATGTCTACTAATTATCATTCTTTGTCCATTTCTTCAAATTCAATAATGCATATGTGCTCACAACAAATATATTTCGCTACAAATTTATTTTTTTAATAATTAATAATTATTAATATTCAAATTTAAATATGAATTTAAGTCTATCATTAAATAAAAATAAAATATTTGAATACAATCAAAACTTATAATTCATAATCTTAAAATTTGGAATCGAAGATAATAGCTATCTATTATATGTGTGAGTTTGAATTATGTGTTATGTTTTTAGTAATATTTTATAAAAGACTCATCAATTAATGATGAAGACTATGAAAGACAAAAAAATCAGTTCACATGATCATGTTTTGAATTATTTTTAGTTAATTTTCAAAAATAATTAAATTTGTTAATATTAGAATAGTACATGTTATGAGTTTTACATTTTTCTAGTTATCAATATTTCTATTTATTCTCTTATAGTTTGTTGTCTCTGGTTGTACAAGAAGGAAGTTGATTATAACTAATAAATTATGAAAAAGAAAAGACAAAAATGTAATCTAAAGAGATTTTCTTTAGAGTCTCGTTGTGTTGTATATTTGGCCCACCTATGGAGATATGGAGCATTAGGGTGTAAATTTTCTTCTCTTCGAGGACATATACATACAAGTTTTCTTTTGTCCTTCGTTTATAATTTGTTTTCATTTTTCCATGTATAAGTTGACTTCATTTAATGAAGTTAGGTGGATTTCTTTGTAATTTATGAATGTGTTTAACGTGTTTTCGAACATAAACCTTATAATCCTTTAAGTTCATATAGTATTACCATTATAGTATTGATATAGCTTTTGTGTTTTCTTTATTTTTATGTTTGCTTTTTTTGTGAAAAATATTTAATAAATGCTTAAATGGAAGTAAGTGCATATACATATCTATTCTTTACCCAATGAGAACAAAAATAAGACACAAATCTCATATCTCTCATGTTATTCACTACCAATCAACATTTTTATAAGTTATGTCATCTCCTATATTATTCTACGTTGCTCACCTGAACAATTTATTTTGTCATTATATATTAATAAATGAATTTTAAGTCTAATTCAACCTTATAAAATTGACTTATAAAGAGAAGTTTGCACTCACTTATACACTATAAACTCGTATTATCTCTAATTAATGTGAGATCTTCAACACACCCATTAAGGTATTTATATTTTGAGCGTAGGACTAGACACTAATAAATGATTGGTAGTGGTTCAATAGCGGATAGAATGATAAGTCTAACAAACAACAAATCTCATTAGGATAGAAGGAGAGAGCTGCAAGGTTGATAGAGAAAAAATTAAGATTCACTTTACTATTGACTCAAGGTATAAATATTTTATAAATTAGGGGGTGCAGAAAGAAAAAACATGAGGTGCAGGAAGTATCAGCTCTCGTTCCGACGTATGTTTGACCTTATATAAAGTCAATATAGACTTCGAACATGTTTGACCAAATGTTGCTACGAAACCTTGGTGCTTTGTTTCTACAGCCAAGGTTAAAGTATTTACCTTTGTAAACCCTGTTAACCAAAGAATTACTGTATGTCACTATTAACCAAAGCTTTGGTGACAACGCTCTTGAAACCAAAGAATATCGAATGATATTTTCCATTGCATTCTTTAAATTCTTAAATTTATTATTATTTTAATCTGTATACATATTAATATTATTATTTAAACAGACGTTGCAGGTTATAGTTGAATTAATTTGATTCACACATTGCAATTTAGAGATTTCAGAGACTAACTTCGTACATTTTGAGGATCAAAATGACCTCTCACAAAAATGGAAAAAGGAAAATTGTGACAGAGGCGGTAGTTAAGTTCGTTGTGCATTTCACCCCCTTTGAGTTGGGCGTGTTCTTGTGGATTGTCGTTTTGATTGCTTCTTCATTTCCATAGAAAAACAAATGCGATTTTCATTACCCTCAAATCCCAAATCGAGAACATTCCATTGCCACAATGTCCAATCTTTATCTTATGGTTTTTGTTCTGGTCCCTGCGTTGATGTGTAGCACTGTGGAATCAATGATGTTCGAGCTGAAACCCTCTCACACGAAGTGCATTTCCGAGGACGTGAAGGCCAACGGCTTCTCCTCCGGCAGTTACAACGTCGTTAATCCCAACAATGTCGGCACCGTTCCTGATCATCACAAAATCTCTGTTAAGGTATGGGATTCGATCCTTTTCGGTCGTAATTTTAATGTTTGATTTTCGTTTCTAAAATAATATGAAATTGTTGCTGTTGTTTGTGTTATTGTGCCTTACTATAATCTGTGTCATTACCTCATTGCATCAAACACTTTTCAAGAAAAACGGATATGCCTGATATATATTATTTATCTATTCTAGAATAAGCATAGAAACTAAGATTTTTGAAAGAAACATAATCAAGAAAATGTTTGAAAAAATGAGTGTTCATCGTGTAAATCATCCCATCACAAATCATTATGGGGCAATGTTTTATTTATTTGTATGGTTTTTTTTTTTTTTTTGTTGGCAGGTGCGTTCGCCTAATGGAAATGGTTATCACTATGGGGATAATGTGCTGTTCGGTGAGTTTGCATTTACTGCAGCTGAGTCTGGTGATTACAGTGCTTGTTTTTCGGTGGCAGGACATACCCCGGATACTGTTACCGTTGAGTTTGTTTGGAAAACTGGGATTGCTGCCAAGGAATGGAATAATGGTGGCGGCAGGAAAAACCACATTGATGTAAGTCTAGTCATTGTAACACCTGAAAGATGTTTCATGAATAAGCTAATTCATTCTAAAACACCGTCAGGTTTATAGATTTAAGTACTAGTGTGTTTTCTAACGTGATATTTCTTGACATCTTAGGTAATGGAAATGGAGTTAAAGAAGTTGAATGATGCTGTCACTTCTATCCACGACGAGATGTTTTATCTTCGCGAAAGGTACAAATTCATATATAGTTTCTGCTTTTACCGCAAATTCATATTGGAGACTCATCTTTTTATTGATTACAAGGATAGAGATTTTGCTCAATTTTGATGGCATTATTATTGGATGAATGATACAGGGAGACAGAGAGGCAATATCTTACGGACGAGACTAGCAGCAAGATGTTCAGCTACAGTTTTCTTTCAATTGTAGTTTGTTTGTCTGTGGCTAGTTTGCAACTATGGCATTTGAAGACATTCTTTGAGAGGAAGAAGCTCCTCTAAAATGGGTTTTTCTCATTTGGATTTCTTCTTTTTGACACGTTATTGAATATATGTTAGAATATGTAAAAAAATGTTATATATTGTACAATAAGTTATTTATCAAAAAATTGTTGATTATACTGATTGAATGTAACACTGGATTAGTAAATTTCAGATCTTTTTAAGGTTTACAAAATGTGTACATTGGTTTAAGTTTATATTTCTACTGCTACTTGTTTTAATTCATTGCTTTGAAAACTGACCGAAACAGTTGGTCGGATACGAAAATCTATTATGATTTTATTGTTCGGTTCAAATAAACTATAGACTAGAACTAGAAAAAGTACTCAAAAAATAGAATAATAATAATAATAATAATAATAATAATAATAATAAAATAACGAAAACAATAACCGAAAACTAATTTATATCTGTAAATAAAATGTTTAATTGATGTTGTTATGATAGTTTTCTTTAAAAAATAAAAAAAATTACATAAAAACTTGTTATTGAAATTGAGGACAAAATGATAATTAAACCTTATATTTATTATTGAAATTGAGACGTAAGTATTATAATATATTTAATTTAGATTGTTACGTGTATCTGGAATTGGGAATATATGTATAATTTAAAAAAAAAATAGTGTTAAATAATCATTATTTAATTATTTTGCTAAAGACAAATTTAACCATACTTTAATCATATTAAAACTTCATACAGATAGTATTTTTTTACTTTACTTTTAAATTACATCATCGTGACATCACATACAAGCATCTTCATTACGTTGTGCTGTTACAGTTAGACTCTTCCATCTAAGGGGACAGAAAGCAAAGGTTACTATAATATCTTCGTTTCATTCTTCCCCAACGTTTGGTATCTGAGGAACAGTGTTCGTCTTGCGTTGCAGCAACAATGGGAAGCGCCACTGTTGCGTCAACCCTCGTCCAAATGGCCCAGAGGTGCACGTGCATGCGCGACCTCAAGCTCCTCCACGCGCACGCGTTCCGTACTCACCTCGACGACCACGTGGTGGTCCTCGGCAAACTCTTCCGCTTCGCTGCGGTGTCACCGTTGGGAGACTTGAGCTATGCTCACCGCATGTTCGATATAATGCCCAACCGAACCACCTTCTTCTACAACACCCTCATACGCGCCCACTCCCATTCCACCTCCCCTTCTCTCTCTTCCCTCTTCTTCAACGTCATGAGGCAAAACGACGTCGCCCCGGATCAGTTTTCCTTCACGTTCTTGCTCAAGTCCCGCTCAAGAACCACTCCTTTGACCCACCACAACGATATACATGGCGCCGTTTTGAAGTTCGGGTTTTGCAGCCACTTGCACGTCCAGAACGGGCTGATACACTTGTATGCCCATAGGGGGATGACCCTTTTGGCAAGAAGGGTATTTGAGGATGTTTTACGCCTGGGTTTGGAGGTTGATGTTGTGTCCTGGTCTGGGTTGCTTGTGGCGCACGTAAAGGCTGGTGAGTTGGACGTTGCGAGGAGGGTGTTTGATGAAATGCCCCAGAGGGATGTGGTTGCGTGGACTGCCATGTTATCTGGGTATTCTCGGGCGAGGCGACCCAGGGATGCTCTGGAGTTGTTCAGAGAGATGAGGCATGCTGGGGTGTGGCCAGACGAGGTTACCATGGTGAGTGTGATTTCAGCTTGTGCTACTTTGGGAGATGTAGAGACAGGGAGGATGGTTCACCATTTCGTCGAGGAGAATGGGTTTGGGTGGATGGTTGCTCTTTGCAATGCGCTCATTGATATGTATGGGAAGTGTGGATGCTTGGAGGAGGCATGGTACGTGTTTCATGGGATGACGAGAAGGAGCTTGATCACATGGAACTCGATGATGACCGTATGTGCGAACCATGGAAATGCTGATGAAGCTTTCAGGTTGTTTGAATGGATGGTTTGTTCGGGAGTTGTGCCTGATTCGGTGACACTTCTGGCGCTTCTGGTTGCGTTTGCTCATAAGGGGTTGGTGGATGATGGAATTAGATTGTTTGAGAGAATGGAAAGGGACTATGGAGTTGAACCTAGGATTGAGCATTATGGAGCAGTGGTAGATATGTTGGGGCGTGCAGGGCGAATACAGGAGGCTTATGATCTACTTGCAAATATTTCAATTCCATGCAATGATGTTGTTTGGGGAGCTCTGCTTGGAGCTTGCAGGATTCATGGTGATGTTGACATGGGGGAAAAGATTATAAATAAGTTGTTGGAGTTGAAATCAGATGAAGGTGGATACTATATTCTCCTGCGTGATATCTATGTTGCTGCAGGCCGGACTGTTGAAGCCAATGAGATGAGGCTAGCCATGTTAGCTAGTGGAGCAAGGAAAAATCCTGGTTGTAGTTGGGTGGAAGGATGAAGTTTAGATGTGCATCGAAAGCAATCATCATGCAAGGCAATGGTAATACCCTCTGTGCAGTGCAGGATATAGAGTTGTTTGCACAGAATCTCCATAAGCCAGTGTGTTGTTGATTCAAGGCAGCAAATCGGCAAGTAGAAGGGTTGAAAGTATTGTTAGAGACCAGATAACGTTTTCCATTCACTGTTGTACTTCAAATTTGAATCACCCGATGATTTCTTGAAGTCTCGTTCTTCAATTTTCTGTTGAGCCATTGGTACTGATGAAGATTTTTAGGAACCCACTGTTTCTTTATATATCTCATGAAGCAGCAAGTTTGAAGTTATTCTTGCAAATAAAAGTTGATGATTTTGTTCTATGATGGATTAAACAAGCAGAAGCTGGATCTGACTCTAAAATAATGCCCATCTACAGTTACTCGGTGTTTGCTTCAAAGTTTGGGTCGTTACAGTGTGAATGTTTTTTCTTTCGTGGAACAGGTCTAACCATAGATACTGTACACTCTGGCGACTAGAACACAGTCGACTTACTTGCACAGATGTACAGATCTAAAGTCGGACCTACGTGCAAAAATGTGATGGACTCGATCTGTAACCGATATACATAGATGAAGGCTCAATTCATAAACCTGCTGCTCATCTCCTTTGTCCAGGATAACGGTTAAACGATTATGTAACACATTCTCGCAAAGATCAGGATAACCTCGACATACGTCAATCATTTATCGCGATCCTAAAATAAACTGAAGCAAAGACGAGTTGAAGACCTAAAACTAAGCAGCTAATTTCCAAAGAGGGAACGAGAAAAAGGACCGAGAAAACCACGACTACAGAAAAAAAAAAGTATCCCTTTACAAAAACATCTAGTGAAGAGGACAAGTTACGACCATTATACACCTCAGATTTCCTTTTGCGAGAACAAATACCATAACTAGTTGAAATAATGATCAGATGACATTATTGTGCTGCTGATTTTTGAAGGATTATCAACCCTAGTGCTGTTAATAAAGCATTCAATCATACGGGCATGTATATGATTGATCAGATTTGTTCTTTAGCTTGAAGATTTTCTACCGAGGCAATTACAATCTTATGCTCACCAGATGAAACATTGTAGTAACACTTCTTTAATCTACATTACTTTGTAACTACCTTTATTACAACCTATATGATCTAGCAGAGAAGTTGAGGCCCAAGGCTCCAATTGAAACCGGAGGGAGTGGTAGTTCGGTTGTCCCGTTTGATTGCGGTAAATGTTAAATAATTTTTTACCTTATATTTTAGCGCTCACAACTTCTTGTGGAGAAGCCTTATTGTGAACCTTTATAATGGTTCTGTATTATAGTTTTTGTCTAGTTTTATTTATTGATTTTAAAATTCTGTTGTATTTTTTGGTTTTCTTATCTGATGGTAAACTTCGGTATACAAGAAATCTTTTAAAATATTTAGAGGCATTGTTGGATTCCTCGTAAAAAAAAAATCGTTTCAACTTTTTATTTTTAGATATAATTACTGATTTGGTATCCCAACTTTTTGGGAATATTCAATTTGGTACCCGAACTTTATAAATGTTCAATTTAGTACCCAAATTTTTTAAACGGGTTTATTTTAGTACCTTCCGTTAAACAAACATTAACGCCGTTTGGCTACTGGTGAGGTGGCACTGTGCAGGTGATACGTGGCAAAGAATAGTTGGACACGTGGTTTTTGTAGTCAAAACAAATTTCAAAGTAAATAATTTCTGAAATAAAAAATTTTCCCAGCAGCGTTATTATGGAATTGGGGAAAAATTAGGGATGAGTGAAATCGAATTTTTTTAGGTGGGTATGTAAATTGGATGTTGTTGCAAGACGTTAGATTTTCATTAATGGAGGCTGAGTTTGGGGGTAAGAATCAATACTTGTATGGACCTGTGGTGTCAGGAATGAAGAAAGCTATTGTGAATGGGAAGAGGAGCTTGGAATGGGATTTGAATGATTGGAAATGGGATGGTGATCTTTTCACCGCTCAGCCACTCAATCCAGTGCCATCAAACTGTAGGAGTCGCCAATTTTTCCCACCACATTCTGAAATTCCTGTGAAAAAGGCCAATCTTGCAAACGATTTGTCTTCTTCTGTAATCAACCCAGGTGAGGGAAAGAAGGAATTGGAGAAAAGGAGGAGGAGTGTTATAAGGGAAGGTGAGGGGGAGAGGCTAAATGATGAGGGTGGTTCTCTTAGTTTGAACCTTGGGGTCACAGTTACCCTTTCATGGTGGAAGAAGAGGAAAAAAGTGGAAAGAAGACAAAGGTAGTTGGAATTACTACTGCTGCTAACACCACATCACTCATCCCTAATTTTTCGATTTCACTCCTTCCTAATGTTTTTCCCCAATTCCATAATAACGCTGTTGGAAAAATTTTTTATTTCAGAAATTATTTACTTCCAAATTTCTTTTTACCACAAAAACAACGTTTCCAACGATTGTTTCTACCACATATCTCCTGTACAGTGCCATCTCATCAAAAGTCAAACGATGTTAATGTGTGTTTAATGGAATATATTAAAATAAACCTATTTAAAAAATTTAGATATCAAATTAAACATTCGTAAAATTCGGATACCAATTCAACATTTCCAAAAAATTGGGATACCAAATCAATAATTATATCTTATTTTTATTTAAGCTTATTTTCCGAACCGGTGTCTTTTAGCACTCCATTTTTGTTGGTTGAATATATATGGTGAATGAAAACGAGCTATTATTAAATGATAAGGAATGCAAATATATTGAGCATCTAAAAAAGAAACAGCCAGAAAAACGATAGTAAAACACTTTCAAATAATCGTTGCCGAAAACAAAGGAATGCCGTGAGAAGGTGCATGCATAGATTAGTCGTTCCTAAGTAATTTTAACTCTAGTTGTCATAAAAAGAGTAATTAGTGAATGGAAAATTTCTATAAACATAACCAGTATCAGTCAAATCTCGTAAAACTATGGAATAACTTGCACCATACATACCCGCCCCTCAACTCACCATACCTTATCAACATAAGAAATGTAGATAGTTTTCTTTTTAAATATAAGTTAATGTGCAAGAAATACACAGCGATTACCTAATACAATCAACAAATAATTATTTTAATTCACTCATGAAATACTTAAGATTAATAATAGACAAAATATATTTTAGAGGGCTTGAATACACCTCTCTTATGATTTCATATTTATAATGATAAAATTTTTACACAATGAGAGAGAAAAGATCAAAAGTCTAAACTAGAAACCTAGGTACAGAAGTAGGTGCAACTTATAAGTACACCAGGTACTAGTTTCCAATACAACTACTTTCTACCCAGATTTAATATTTATTCTAACACTTATTCTAACAGAAATTATATAATGTTGTAGAAGTGAGGTATAATCAGCCAATAGAAACAATGATTTAGTAAACCCTATCCTAACCGAGTACTTGGCAAGCAATCATTATAACATTATTAAATTCCACTTCCATGTTACACAGCCAAAGCTAGGCAAACAGGATAGGCTTATGGTTGGTCAATAAAACAAGGCAAATCGATGACCAAGTTAATATTTGAGCGTGTAGTTTCGTTTCATCTCCACGTCCCTCTTTCATCACAGCCAAAATTGTAGCACTGGATTTAGCTAGACATGGAACACTGCAAAATCCATATGAACCTGCACGTATATAGTTACCATTTTATTAGAAAATTCAATCAAAAGGACACAAGATCATCTTCATGTAGTTAGTTAGATGTGACAAACCGACTAATCTCATCAAATTTAACGAACAGAATACTTATAACACCACAGATGAGGCAGCTAAATTGCCAGACCTACACCAGTATCTAGTTTTCATGTGTTTAGAAGGGAGACATAAGGAAAACTAGAATTGAAATAAAAGTTAGCTTACCAAAGAATAGTATTCGGATAGCAGTATAACATCATGATTGTGTTCTTCCATCAACAGATACTTTACAGAGTAATTCTTTATCTGATTTCACCGTTAGCAGAAGATCTTCAAGCATATTTGTTGAGGGAAAAATAATAATGCCAAAAAGAATCTGCAGAGAGAATCAAACTGGAGATCAATATTGAATCGCAACCTAACAAAATAAAAGATGAGAAGGATTATATGTTTTTGATATCAATACTCAACTAGAACATGGGTCGAGCAAAAAAGTAAATAACGAGGCAATTTAGTATTTACTTACAAGGTATGGCCAGCAGTGTTTAGAAAGAAATGCCACATACCATGTGTCCAGTTAAAAGGTGTTTGAAAATCACTTGAAATCATAATAACTTCTCATGAGAATAATTAAACTAAGCATTCCCCAACAAAGGCCAATAAACTTAAGTAGTAGAAAACAGCAAAACATCTTTCCAAAAATACACTAAATTATTTTTTGGAGATGCAAGGGGAAATTTGCCAGAATGTAAGTTTCAAGTTTAACAGAAATATGGGTAACATATCAACAGTTTCGTCATCGATATAGAATAAACCTAAAGAAAGTAACAAAAATGATCAGATAGTTCCATCCAGATTTTAGTATCATATTACAATTATTTCCCTCCTTAAATCCGATTATTCTTAAAAACCCTGTTAGGATTGACTCCAAGAAAAATCGATAGGTGGAAAGGGTCAAAGTTGTAACGGTTGTTAGTTGGTTCTGCAATTTTTTCTATTATCCGGTTTACCATAATTCCTCTAAATAGGTCCTCTTATGTGTATAGGGGGATCTTGTTTTAATTTTCAGTGTACTGGTCTTATTCTAGTTTGAAAAGCAGAAAGCTCCTTTGGGGGCATACACGTAAACCCTGATTCTAGGGTGATTATTGACTTTCTTCAGAAAAAAGAACCTATAACAGAAACATTTCCGAGTAGATTAAGTGAAGTATGTAGACTAATGAAAGAGAAAAAGGATATAAAGAGGACTAAAAGGGATAGATACGTTATGATATCATCCGCATATTTCATAAATCAAGAGCCAGAATACCAGTAGGCCCAAAATTTCATACCACCATAATGGTAAAGCAGGCTGTAACTACTGAAAATACGTTACCACCAGGGTCCATTTTGGAAACAGTCTTAAAGATCATCCAAAAGTAATCTTGTCACACTGACTATTTTAAACCTGGATTGAGGGATTAATTTATTGCATATTGTTTTACACAAATAAAATAATTGACCATGACAATTAATAAATGGAAGAGTGAAAATCATAGATGGGAAAAAAAACATTTTATGTTGAGCTCTCCACTTGCTACACTGTCACATGGTTGAGTCTCCAGGACTGTGCTCCCAAAGGCCAGAGGCTCTTCAGGACCCTAACAGGTTCCTGAAAAGAAGATCTTATATTCAGCTTATATACTATGCATTCTGACATTTTTATGGAACAGATAGTCCTCATTCTAGATTTATAATTAACTTTCGTCAGTGGTTAGCTTTTGTTTGTTTGGTGGAAGGCTTATTTATTGAATTTTGTAGAAGGGCTTCATCACTCTTCTTTTAATTCCAATTTTCTTCTTTAACTGTCGCCTTTTAGTTACAAAATAACAAGGCATCCAAAGACAAATCATTTCATTTTATTGGAAAATAACAAAAATTGTGTCCTAATTGACTGTAACCAACCAAGGATGCAGATACAATGGGAGATTACTCCTGCATATCCTGACTTTATTAAACTAAATGCTAATGGCAATGCTTTAATTAATGCAAGAAGAGATGTAAGAGGGAGATTTAAGATGTGTGGACCATCATTGGATTGTTGGTTTGTCAAAGTTTATTTTCATCAGTATAATCACTAAACTGCAACTTGTGAGCAATAAAATCAGATTCAACAAATCTTTATTTCATTCAGTGTAGGGATGGTTTTCATAACAGAGCACAGTTACTTGATATTCACAGGATGGTTGATATGGGTTGGGTTACAAACCTTTGGCATACTCTGAGAGAAGGTAAACCAATGTTTAGATCACATGGTAAAGACAGGGTCACCCCAGGACAAAAAAGCCAAGTCAGGAAGATGCTACTGGAACATAAGGAATGTCGAGCCTTACTACTCTGTAGAATATACTTTTCTGTTTCTATACAATGCAGAACAAATTCTTCATTAGATGTAGAAGAAAGACCCCGGTCCAAATTTAAATTGCAACAAACTCAAATTACTCAAGTTCAAACACAATATGCATGTTATATTAAGCTAAACAAGTAAAACCAAGAAAAACTTTCTTAAACACTGCCTAACTACACTCCTAATACTTTCGTAATTAAGTATCATTTTAATTTAGTATAAAGCATGTCCATACCTACATGCAATGACCTGGTAACCAATATGCAATCTCAGCATAGTCCTTCTCTTTTCAACCTGTAGAAAGAAACACAACCCTTCAGCTCAGTAATTAAAAGACCATGTTTCAGTCATATGTCTTAGCAAATAAGCCAATAGCATGTGGTTTTGCTTTACCTTTAGGTTTTGGCAGGATAAACTTTAGAAATCAGAACAAATCCAAGTGCAAACCGTCTAACTGACCAACTACTCATGAAAATGCACCCTTCTAGCTTTTATAACACCACGTTTCAAAGCTGAGATGACACGCGCATCTGGTTCCATTCCCTTGGAAGACATTTCATTAAGCAGTATAATGGCCTTTTCCATGTGCCCTCCCTTACATAAGCCAGAGACCAGAGCAGCGTATGTTACAGTATCTGGTTCTAGTCCACTGTCAATCATTTTATTAAATAGGCTTACTGCTTCTTGAAAGTTGTCTGTCTTCATGTGTCCATCAATCAACACAGTGTAACAAACAACATCCGGATTTATTTCCATTTGCTCCATATCTCTCAAGATGGAAGAAACATTCAATGATGTTTTATTTCCTTTCCCATGAGGAGAGACACGCCTTCTTAAATTTTCTTTCAAGTTCCCATCAAGTAAAACTGTGTAGATAATGACATCAGGTTTGATTCCTCTCCTCCTCATATCCTGGAAGAGGTCATAGGCCTCTTGCAAGCAGTTCATCCTACAATAACTATTTATCATAATTGTGTAAATTATAACATTAGGAGTGAATCCTCTATGCACAAAAAAATCAAACAAAGAGCGAGCATTGTTCATATCCCCAATCTGGCACAGTGAAGCTATAACTTTTGAATACATTGTTATGCCAGGTTCAACATTTGACATCATCATTCTCTCCAGCAACATAACAGCTTTCTCAATGTCACCTGTCATACAGAGTTTAGTAATTAGCTTATAACAGGAGGCTTTGTTAGCCATATCTCCTTGGTTTGACAGCTTAAGGAAAATTTCATAGGATTTTTTTACAAGGCCCGCTTCACAATAGCCATTAACTATGGCAGAATAGATTTCAATACTCTTATCTTCCAGACTGTTAAAATACGCCTCGGCTTCCAAAACCTTTCCCACTGAACACAAATTTTCAATGATTAACTTATGTGTAGTAGAGTTTGGCTTCACGCCTTGACTCTCCAAACAATCCAAAAACTTTAATGCCTCACAAGCATGACCATTTCTAAACAACCCAGTCGCCAGTACATTATATGTTACAATATCAGGTTTGAAACCCTTATCACTCATTTCCTTAAACACTTTAAACCCACTAACGAGATCACCCTGGAGGCAGTATCCATTGATAAGCGTTGTGTAGTGCTTAAGATCTAAAGCCACACCCTTGCTCTTCATGTCTTCCGACATCTCTATCGCATCCTCCACCTTCCCCAACTTACACAAAGCATCAAAAACAATGTTGTAGGCAACCCCATCAAGAAACATCCCCGACTTCTTTAGTTCCTTAAACTGATCCACCACCTCCAAAGTCATGCCCATCTTTCCCAGACAATGCAGAATGTAACTAACAATAACACAATTCGTCTTCACACCCCTCGAAATCATCTCATCATGCAAAGCCAAAGCCTTGAGCAGATTATGACCCTTACAATACCCTTGAATCAAGGCAGAATAAACAAACACATCAGGAACCAACCCTTGCCTCTCCATGTCATCAAACACACCCTGAGCCTCATCCAACTTCATCTCATTACAAAACCCGCGAACAACCGCAGTGTATGCATAAACCTCCAAAGGGGCATTCCCCTTTCTAAATGCCTGCAGCACCTCATACCCCAAATCAGACCTATGGTTATTACAAAGCCCTTCAATGTAAGCAGCATAGCAATACGAATGAGGGGTGATCCCAACGCTCTCCATTTCCTCAAAAACACAGAGAGGTTGACTCAAGTCACCCTTTTTACACAACGCCTTGATGACAATTGCATAGGAATAACAATTGGGTCTGAAACCAAACCTCTTGAGTTGTTCATAAATAGCCAGTGCTTTATCCACCTCGCCCTGTTCCACCAACCGGTTGAAGAGGAAGTTGCAAGTGAGAACATCAGGGACAATTCCACGGCGTCGAGTTTGGAACAGGAAATCAATGGCCTCATCAAACATGTTGAGGCTGACGCAGGTTTTTACAAAGCCACTAAAAGCTCTGAGCAAGTAATGGTTATGGTGGTCGAAGTCCTGGAAGAGTATTTCGAAAAGTTGAAGGAGGTGAAAGGGAAGATGGTGGTGCTTTGAGAGGGTAATGAGGTGGAGGAAGAGGGAGTCCAGTTTTCTAGGGAGGTTCCAGAAAGCGAACATTTTGGTGATGGCGGCGTAGGTTGAGAGGGTGTGCGGGAAGCCGGTGCGGTGGAGGTGGTTGAGGAAGGAGAGGGCGAGGGAGGGGTGGTGGTGGAGAGAGTGGAGGGTTTGAAGGACGTGGAGGGTGGATGGGTGTGAAGGGGGCGTGGAAGGGGTGGTGTCGGAGAAAGAGGGTGGGGTGGAGTGAGCGAGTGCAGTGGATGCAAATGGGTGTGAAAAGTGTGTTAGGTTGGGTTTGTGAATGGTTCTGAAGAGAAGGTTGAAAGCACGAAGCCGCATGGACATGGAAAGGAACACAACACGCGGTGGTGGCGACGACGGCTGCGACTTCACCCTTCCAACAACCTTCGATTTTCGTTTCAGCAAGGTTCTTTTGTATTTGCTGTTTGAAAACATTAAAAATTCAGCATTTTTCTTTTCGAAACGTTTTACCTCTTTTCAAAGGAAACCATGTATATTTTGTATGCATTGATATATAATTATATTAAATTAAATGATAATTCAGTTGTATTATTCTGAGTTGGGTAAGAGTAAAATCAACGAAGAAGTAATATTTTTTTTCTTTAATAAAAATTCATGATTAATTTGTGAATTATAATATAAATCTACCTCTTAACCTTAGTTATTAATATTTCAACTATTTTATACTAGCATAAACACATGCGCGATATGTATATATTTTTTAAATATGCGTCATATTATATTAGTAAGTGATAATATTGTAATATTATTAAGTTGTTATATAAACTAAAATTATATTTATTAAAAATAAAGTGAAATATATCAGATGAAAGAATAATTATTGATAAATAAAAAAGAAGAGAAGAAGAAGAAATAGCTGAATTTATAAAAATATTGTAAAAGTAACGGTCAATTTTTAAAAATTTAATAAATTATTATATATAAAGGATAAAATTAGTATTTTGAAATGTAGACACAAAAAGAAAATTCCCTTTATATATTGTTATAGATTATTTATTATTTATTTTAAATTAGTTTATATTTTCAAATTAGAAACTAATTTAAAATCAATAATAATAAATAATTAAAATCTTAATAGTTAAAATAATTTGGACCTTTCACAAACTAATTATAATTTTTATTAATAATAAAAATTATTCTACGTATTAATAATTTTTAATTTATAAAATAATATTTAATTTAATTAATATAATTATTGATAATTTTGAATTTTTAAATTTAGTTATTATTTAATGATTGTGTTATACGAAAGCAGTGAGATACTGTCAAAATATCTTGAATCACATTTTCAATATTAAAATAATGAGAACAGGTGGATTTTGTGGTGCAAAATATAATTATTTGCTTTAGTTTTCTAAGAGTACTAAGGATATCCAAACTCCAAATTTGTGAGTTCAAACGTAACTTACACCGTATATAATAACACTAAAACAAGAAAAAAAAATCTAAAATTGTGAAAGATCAATACTTAAATCAATTAGGATATATACTCCACATTGTTATTGTTTTCTCTTTTTTTTTCAATTCTGGCAAATCTACTATTTCTATTATTTTTCCAACATTAACTTCACTTAAATTATAAATCACATATCACACGTAGAAAATAGTAATAATAATACATATACTTTCATTCAAACAAGAAATCCATTAATATAATAAAAAATACAGAACGGGTTTCCAGATAATGTAGGTGAGGAAAGTTTGAAAGTAGAAAAGGATTAACTTGAAAAATTAAAATGAGTAACTGGAGACGAAAAAAAAAAGTGTATATATATATATATATATATATATATATATATATATATATATATATATATTTTATTTTTTTATTTTTTTTTTTTTTTAAAAATAATCATTTTGTTATATAAATGAAAAATATTAGATAGATTAAAAAAAAAATA